>AUXO013529304.1_pt1 | contig 16069 bp, 15 predicted proteins | sample 768731 | NCBI WGS metagenome assembly AUXO01 (sample SAMN02715735, study PRJNA202380) | gut metagenome | biome: sheep rumen | host: Ovis aries | place: New Zealand: Palmerston North
TGTAACGCTTTGAAAGCAACGAAGTCCCCGATTGCATCGGGGATTTTCTTTTTGTGTATAAACTCTTTTTATATTTACGGCATGACTGCAAAGACCATTAAAATTCAATACCTCGACGATTCCATCCAGCGCCTTACTTATGTCGGCGGAAAGTCCGACTGGATTGACCTTGCCGCGGCAGAGACCGTGACACTCAAGGCGGGCGAGTTCCGCCTGATTCACTTGGGGGTTGCGATGAAGTTGCCTGAAGGTTATGAGGCGCATATCGCTCCGCGTAGTTCTACGTTCAAGAACTTCGGCATTTTGCAGGCAAATTCTGTGGGCGTGGTCGATTCTAGCTATTGCGGTGCGAACGACTGGTGGAAGATGCCCGTGTACGCGACCCGCGATGTCAGGATAGAAAAGGGGAGCCGCATAGCGCAGTTCCGCATTATGGAAATACAGCCAACGCTCACGTTCGTGGAAGGCGCGCTTGATGGCGCTGACCGAGGCGGTTTTGGCAGTACTGGTGTTTAGAAAATAACCCCTAATTGTAAATTGGGTGTATCTTGTTTTTAACGAAGAATACCCAAAACGTAAGTTTTTTGACATTTTTTGGGGTGGTAACTAGTATATTGATTAAAATATTCTTATATTTTCGTAAGAATTTTCAACTTTTCTAGTCAAAATTTTGTGTAGGAGTCGCAAATGGCGAATTTTTGCATACAAATGATGGCTAGAGTATCACCGAGGTTGCGGTAAGTGATTTCACAGAATAATCTGCTTATTTTGGGAGCCGGCCAGTACGGCGTAATGGCCGCTGAAATCGCTGACGCCATGGGCGTCTTTGGCCGTATTGCATTCCTCGACGATTCGTACAAAGCTTCGACGACGTCCTTGCAAGAAAGTCATCCTGAACGAAGTGAAGGATCCAGTCAAATTTCATTAATCGGCACCTTTGCTGACCTCCCAAAATTCGCCGGAGAATTCCGCTATGGTTTCGTTGCCATTGGCAATACAGCACTCCGTCGTAAGCTTACCGAACAGTTGCAGTATAACTGCATTACTTCGGCAATTTTAGTGCACCCCAAGGCTTATGTAAGCCCTAGCGCTCAACTTCAAAAAGGGTGCTGCATCGAGCCAAACGCTACAGTGCAATCTGGAGCCGTGGTCGCAACCTCTAGCTTCATTGCAAGTGGAGCTGTAGTCAGGCATGACGCTTTTGTGGGCGAATTTTGCCACGTAGACTGTAACGCAGTCGTTGAATCACTTGCTGTTGTCCCTACCGAAACGCACATAGCCTGTGGTTCGGTTTTCTGCAAAGAACAGGGAATTGGCGTTCCCGGACATAACGTTTAGGGGGTGCAAACTTTATGTCTCTGTGTCTGATGTACATTACGAATCGGCAAGATGTGGCGCAAATTGCCCAAAAATATGGTGTTGATCGCATTTGGGTTGATTTGGAAACCCGTGGTAAAGAGGAACGTCAGAAAAATTACGACTCAGTCAAGTCTCACCACTCTGTTGCGGATATCAAGGCTATCAAGCCGCATCTTACGACCTCTGAAATGCTTGTCCGCGTAAACCCATGGTACGATGGTAGTACTGCCGAAATTAATTCGGTAATAGACGCTGGAGCCGACATTATCATGCTCCCGTACTGGAAAACATCCGAAGAAGTCTCAAATTTTGTCAATGCGGTTAATGGCCGTTGCAAAACAACACTGCTTCTTGAAACGAAAGAAGCCTTAGAATGCGTGGACGAAGTTCTTGCTCAAGGCGGTTTTGACGAAATCCATATCGGGCTCAACGATTTGCACCTTTCGTATGGTATGACGTTTATGTTCGAACTTTTGTCGGACGGAACGGTCGAAAAACTTTGCAACAAGTTTAAGGCTGCAAGGATTCCTTACGGTTTTGGTGGTATTGCAAAGCTTGGTAGCGGTATGCTGCCAGCAGAAAAGGTCATCATGGAACATTATAGGCTCGGTTCTACCCGCGCCATCCTTTCTCGCTCGTTTTGCGATTGTGCTAGAATAACGGATATTGCCGAAATCGAACGAACCTTCAGCGAAAACTTAAAGACACTTCGCGCATTCGAATCATCACTCGCGGACAAAACTCCCGAAGATTTTGCTAAAAACAAAGCCGAGGTCGCGACTGCTGTAGATGCAATTGTTGAACATTTGAAATTTGCCAAGAAAAATGCGGTTGCGTAGGGAGCCTAACTGAAAAACAACAAGGATATTTGCTTATGTATTTCCTGGTTAGAAGAATTATTGATACAGTTATTGCGGGGATCGCCCTAATCGTTTTTTCTCCGCTCCTGTTGGTTATTGCCGTTGCTGTAAAATTGGATTCTAAAGGTCCGGTTATATTTAAACAGGAAAGGATTGGGAAAAATTTCAAAACTTATAGAATGTTAAAGTTCCGTTCTATGGTTGTGAACGCCCAAAATATGGGTACGGGAGTCTATAGTTTTGCCGGAGATCCAAGGATAACATCTGTTGGCCGGTTTCTACGTAAAACAAGCCTCGATGAGCTGCCCCAGCTTTGGAATATCGTAAAGGGAGACATGGCTTTTGTTGGACCGAGGTCGCCTGTCGTTGGTCATTTCCCAAAGTATGAAGAATTAAATGAGGCTTATAAAAGACGGTTTACCATCCTTCCGGGAATAACGGGACTTGCCCAAGTTACCGGACGAAATGAACTTGCCTGGGATGAAAAGGTCAAATACGACAATATCTATATTGATAAAGTAAAGAAATACGGAATCTTTTATGATATAAAAATGTGGTTTTTGACTTTTGTCCGCGTATTTTCCATGAAAGATGTCGAAGAAACTCAGGAAAATATGGAAAAGAATAAAGAATCTATGGGTGTTGACCATCACTGAGAAAAAAAATGAAATACGATGTTTCTGAAAGATTGATATGGTTTAAGGGCGAACTCGTCCATGTGAATGACGCCAAAATCAACATATTGGCCCCTACTTCGCAATTTGGGTTAAATGTGTTTGAAGGAATTCCATGCTATTGGAATGAAGATGAACATCAGTTGTATGCATTTAGATTGGACGACCATTACGAAAGGCTGCTCCGTTCTGCAAGGCTTATCCAGATTGATTGTCCGTTTAGCAAAAGTGATTTAAAAAAAGCATTCGTTGATGTGGTAAAAGCCAATGAATACGAAGAAAATCTTTCAGTTCGTCAGACGCTGTTTGTAGACGGTTTTGGATCCTGGGGCTCGGACGGTCCAACAAATATGTTTGTCGCTCCAATTCCGAGAGGTAAAACTAGTGCCGAATACAATAAAAAAGGGCTTAATGTTTGTGTGACTTCTTGGAGACGCATCAGCGAGAATGCACTTTCGCCTCGTATCAAGTGTGGTGCCAACTACATCAATAGCAGATACGGACAGAGAGAAGCCTTGAGAAACGGGTACGATACTTGCTTGTTCCTTAATGAGTACGGCAAAATATCTGAAGGACCTGGTAGCTGTTTCTTTATGGTAAAAAATGGAAAATTGATTACGCCCGCTTTTACAGATGCTGTTCTTGAAAGTATTACAAGAGATACCGTAATTAAGCTTGCTAAGAGCTTGGGTTATGAAGTTGAAGAAAGAACTATCGATAGAACAGAACTCTATACAGCGGATGAAACGTTTCTCTGTGGCTCCGCAATGGAGTTGACTCCTGTATTAAGTATTGATAGGTATGAACTCGGGTGTGGTGAAATTAGCGAAATTTTGCACCGGTCTTATGTCAATACGGCTAAGGGATTGAATCCTCTGTTTAAAAATTGGGTGACTGCAATTTATACGGAGTAAAAATGAAGATTACGTTTATTACCGGTCATTTGTGCAAGGAACGTCATGCGTTATTGAATGAACTGGCTCTTGATTTAGGAGAACTTGGGGCTAAGGTAACCGTTCTTACAGGATTCCCTTCACGACGAATCTCGGAAGAAGTAAAGAACTATTATCTTGATCATCCTGTAGAGCAAATTTCTGAAAATGTCGTTGTCAAGAGAATTGGCTCTCGTGGTGGCGAAGGTGAAGGGTTGTTTGATCGAATGATTAAATACCTTCAGCTGACAAAAGAACTTTATAAAGAAGCTAAGAAAACGCCTACAGATGCATATTACATTTATAGCTCTCCTCCGTTTTTAGGGTGGATGGGGGCAAAACTTGCGAAGTATGCGCCTACATTGTACAATGCTCAGGATTTGTTCCCAGATACATTGATGCGTATTAAGGGGCTTAAAGAATCGAATCCTTTGATTAAGTATTTCCGTTATCGTGAGAGAAAGGCGTATCAAGGAAATACAAGGATTGTAACCATCTCGGAAGAGATGAAGGAAACCATCGCATCTCACGGATGTCCAAAAGATAAAATTGACGTAATCTATAACTGGGCGGATACAGAGAGCTTGCATCATGTTGATCGAAAAGACAACGCTCTTATGAGTGAACTTGGGATTGATAAAGACGGGTTCATTGTCTCTTATGCCGGTGATATCGGGCTGTTCCAAGGTTGGCCTGTAATTGTAGATGCAGCAAAGAAAGTACACTCGCAGAATTCTCAGATTCGGTTTGTCATTATTGGCAGCGGATCGTATAAGCAGAAACTGGAACAGCAAATCAAAGATGAAAATCTCGATTTTATTTCGGTTTATCCACTCCAACCGGCTTCGAGACTTTCGGAAATCTACAGTATTGGCGACCTTGAACTGGTTTCTATTGAACCAGGTTTGTCTAAAATGGCACTCCCTTCAAAGACCTTTGTGATAATGGCGACCGGATCAGCATTGCTGTCTCTTGTTGACCAGAGTAGTGATATCGCTAGGATGATAAAGGAATGCGATATGGGCTACACTTTGGAACATGGCGATGCTGACGCTCTGGCAAAAACGATTCTTCAGGCTTACGAAGAAAGAAGTTTGCTTGCCAAAAAAGGTGAAAACGCGAAGGCTTGGAGCCGCATAAATTCATCAAGAAAAACGCAAACGATAAAATATTACAACATCTTATCTGAAATTGCTCATAACGTTATAAAATAAATACGAAATGTGATGAAGAAAAGTGTAGAGGAGCAAAAAATGAATGCGTCAATAATAATGGCTACGTTTAATGGAGCTAAATATGTACAACAACAGATAGAATCAATTTTGCCTTATATGGATTCTTCTGATGAATTGATTATTTCTGATGACGGATCAAAAGATGGAACAATTGAAATTATAAAAAAAATTACAAAAAAAGATAATAGAGTCCTGTTTTTTGATGGTCCTCATAAAGGGATTATAAAAAATTTTGAATTTTTGTTAAGTAAATCATCTAAAGATATCATTATGTTTTGTGACCAAGATGATGTTTGGCTTCCAAATAAAATAAATAAAATAAAACATTTTTTTTCGGCAAATCAGTCAGTACATGTATTGCTGCATGATATGTATATTGCAACAAATGATGATATAAACAACAATACTTATAAGAAGAGACATTTTGAAAACCATTATAAGAAACAAGGTTTTATTCGTAATTTAATTTATAGTGCGTATTATGGATGTTGTATGGCTATAACAAAAGAAATGAAAAATTTCCTACTCCCTTTTTCAAAATATGTAAATATGCATGATCAATGGATTGGACTTGTTGGTGAATTTTATAATTGTTCCTATTTTATGCAAGAGCCGCTCATTATACATCGAATTCATGACAAAAATACTTCTCATAAAAGACCTTATTTAACAAGAATCAAATACAGGCTTGTTTCATTTCTTGCTTTTTTAGATAAAATAAAAACAAAAAAGAAATGGAAATTTACTGTATGAATTTAGTTCATTTGTGTCTTACAGGAACAATTACTGATGGATGGTCTTATCAAGAAAATATGCTTGCTAAGTTTCATCGTAGATTCGGACATTCTGTTACGATTGTCACATCTGAATGGGTGTATTCTTTGGATGGCGGTTTACACAAAGCCTCTCAAAAAGATTATCATTTGAATGATGGTACACATATTTTTAGATTAAGTATTTGTAATGGTGTCTCATTTAATTCAAAAATAAAAAAATATGGGAAAATTTTAGAAATTCTACAGAAAATTTCTCCAGACGTTCTATTTATTCATGGGTGCCAATTTCGTGACATTTCAACCATTGTCAAGTATTTAAAATCGCACTCTTATGTTGTTACTTATGTAGACAATCATGCTGATTTTTCAAATAGTGCAACAAATTGGATTTCAAAAAACATACTGCATAAAATAATTTGGCGGTATTATGCACAAAAAATCAATCCGTTTGTAAAAAAATGGTATGGAGTCTTACCTGCACGTGTTGATTTTTTGAAAGACGTTTACGGGCTACCTGCTGATAAAGTTGAATTTTTGCCTATGGGGGCTGACGATGATCTTGTTGAAAAATCCTCACGCTCCGATGTTCGTGTTAAATATCGGGAAAAATATGGTATTGCGGAAGATAATCAACTAATAGTTACAGGTGGTAAAATTGATTTAGCAAAGAAGCAAACATTGTTGTTGATGGATGCTGTAAATCAAATTAACAATCCTAAGTTAAAATTAATTGTTTTCGGTTCTGTTGTTCCCGAATTAAAAGGAGAAGTCGAAAAGCGTTGCTCAGACAAAGTTAAATACATAGGATGGGTTTCATCTGAGGAGGCTTATCCACATTTTGCAATGGCTGATTTAGTAATGTTTCCTGGTCGTCATTCTGTTTTTTGGGAACAGGTTGCAGGTATGGGTATCCCTATGATAGTTAAGTATTGGGAAGGAACGACACATGTTGACCGTGGCGGAAATGTAAAATTTTTGCGTAAAGATTCTGTTGATGAAATCAAAAAAAATATTGAAGATGTATTTTTAGGTAATAAACTTGATAAGATGAAATCTATTGCTTTAAATAGCATGAAATTTTTCTCTTATCGCAATATAGCAGAAAGAAGTATTGTTTAGCGTATGAATATTTGTGTTGTTTGTTCTGATTATCCTAGTAAAAAGTCAAGTACTTTTTCTTTTGTCAAGCAACTTGTTGACGAGTTTGCTGAACAAGGGCATTGCTGTTTTGTTGTATCGCCGTTTAGTATTACTAGGTACAAGTGCTTTAATAAAGCAATTGAAATTCAAAAATTCAAGTCTGGTGGACAAGTTGTTCTAATTCGTCCCAATTATCTATCTTTTTCAATGTTTAGAATCGGTCATTTCTGTCCAACTGATTTTTTTCAAAAACAGGCTCTAAAAAAAGCGTTTAAAATGTTGCCTATTATCCCCGATGTGATATATGCACATTTTTGGTCTTCTGCAATTTTAGCATTTAATTTTGCAAAAAGAAATGATATTCCTCTATTTGTTGCATCCGGGGAGAGTTCTATTCCCAAACCTCTAAACAAAATCTCATATCAAGTATCTTTTTGTAATTATATCTCTGGGGTTATTTGTGTTTCCAAAAAAAATAAAAACGAATCGATTAATCTAGGTTTAACTTCGGATGATAAGTGTGTTGTAATTCCAAATGCAATTGACGAAAAAAAATTCTATAAAATGGATAAAAAAGAATGTCGAAAAAAATACGATTATCCTGAAAATGCTTTTATTGTTGCTTTTGTTGGATGGTTTAACAATAGAAAAGGTTCCAATCGAGTTTCTGAAGCAATAAAGAAATTGAACAATCCCAATATATATTCCATATTTGTGGGAAATGGTCCTGATGAGCCAAGTTGTCCAAACATTATCTTTAAAGGTAATGTAAAACATGAAAAATTATGTTCTTTGTTAAATTGTGCAGATATTTTCGTTTTACCAACTCTTGCAGAAGGGTGTTGTAATGCCATAATTGAAGCGATGGCATGCAATTTGCCTATCATTAGTTCTGACTTATCATTTAATGACGAGCTTTTGGATGAAGGAAATTCCATACGCATAAATTCTAATTCTGTTGAAGAAATTGCCTTTGCAATTAATAAACTGTATAACGATTTTCAACTACGAGAATCAATGGCTGAAGGCTCTTTAAAAAAAGCCTCTAATCTTACAATTGATAAAAGAGCAAAAGCTATCATACAATTTATCGAAACTCGTATATCGGGAAAAACGACAAATGTTTAGTTGGATTAATAAGCCCAATTTATATACCCTTGGTTGGTGTATCTATTTTTATCAAGGAATTCTTTTCCCCGATGGTTTTGTTGCGATAAAACTAATGATGGTTGTATTGTTAGTAGTTTCTCTATATTATGTATTTATCGCAAATACCCAATATAAAATTCCCGCTTATTTAATGGGATTGAACGCTTTACTTTCGTTATTTACTGTATATGGATTATATTTGATAATAATTCCTTATGATTATAATCCTGTACCTGGTTCAGAATTTTTAAAACAGATTTATGTATCTTTATTACCTATTTATGCATTTTATGTTTTTTCGAAGGAAGGTAGGATAAATGAAAAAAGCGTTCAAATATGGGCGATTTTCTTTATTACATTGACTATTGTATATTATTTTGCAAGTGAACGAACATTATTGCGGAATGCGATACTTGCAAAAATAAACAAAACAGAATTTACAAATAATATTGGCTATTTATTTACAGCGTTGATTCCATTAAGTCTTTTTTTTAAAAAACGTGTTCTTTTGCTATATGTCATTTTAGGAACGTGTTTTGTTTTTACAATAATGGCAATGAAACGTGGCGCTATTATTATTGGTGTAATTTGCATAATGCTTGTTTTATGGAATGCTTTAAAAACGTCAAATATCAAAACCAAAATTAGCATTATGATTTTATTATTTATTTTATTTGTTGTCGGAGCTAAATTTGTTGAATATAAGATGGAGACTAGTGATTATTTCATAAATAGAATTGAACAAACTTCTGAAGGAAATGCAAGTGGAAGAGATAGACTGTTTAGTGCGTATTTAAACTATTTTCTTGATGATGCTTCTCCTAGTCAATTTTTTTTAGGATCAGGAGCTAATTACACAATGCAGATGATTGGATATGCCCACAATGATTGGTTGGAAATTGCTGTAAATCATGGCTTGTTGGGTGTTTTATGTTTTATTTTTTATTGGAGCATGTTTGCTAAAACAGCTTGGGTGGGGCGGCTAAAGAAAACAGAGAGTCTTGTTATGCAAATTGTATTTATTGATTTTTTCTTACGAACTTTTTTTTCAATGTCTTACCGAGAAATGCATGTTGTTTCACAACTGATTTTGGGGTATTCTTTAACCAAGGAGATTCGTGATGAGCAAGTTATCTACAGCAATCACACTGTTTAAAGATAATAAATTAACCTTTATAAGTGCTTTAATTGGAAAAATAAGTTTCTTATTTCCTGATAAACTGTATTTACAACTACAGTTTCGATTAAGGATGGGGTATCGATTGAATTTAAAGACTCCAAAATCTTTTAGCGAAAAAATACAGTGGCTAAAACTTTACAATCGCAATCCACTTTATACAACGCTTGTTGATAAGTATGCTGTTAAAAAGTGGGTGGCTGATAAAATAGGCGAGGATCACGTAATACCTACACTTGGTGTATGGGAGAATGCTGATGATATAGATTTTGACAAATTGCCGAATCAATTCGTATTGAAAACAACCAATGGTGGCGGAGGTGATGTTATTATATGTAGGGACAAATCAAATTTTGATAAAAAAAAGGCTATAAATCATCTTAATAACGGGTTAAAAAGATCCTTATATAAGGAATTGAGAGAATGGCAATATAAACACATCCCCCCACGAATAATCGCGGAAAAATACATGGAGGATGAGAGTGGAGAATTAAGAGATTATAAGTTTTTTTGCTTTGATGGAATCGTTAAGGCTCTTTTTATCGCATCAGATAGATTGAAGGTAAATGAAGATACAAAATTTGATTTTTTTGACAGAAATTTCAATCATTTGCCAATCACAAACGGTCATCCAAATGCCAAAATTCAACCTCAAAAGCCTAAAATGTATGAAAAAATGATTTCTTTAGCAGAAAAGCTATCATCGGGGATTCCCCATGTACGAGTGGATTTGTATGAGATTGATGATAAAATTTATTTTGGAGAAATGACATTTTCTCATCATAGTGGAATGTGTCCTTTTTGTCCGATTGAATGGGATTATAAATTTGGAGAATGGCTGCAACTTCCTTCAAAAAGGATTCAATGATGTCCATTTTAATTGGTGCAGATATTGTCCCTACAAAGTCAAATAATGTATATTTTGCCTCTGGCAATATGCAAGATGTGGTGGGCGTCGGTTTACTTAATTTGCTGAGCAAGTCTGATTACCGTATTTTCAATCTTGAATGCCCTCTAGTCAATGCCGATACACCCATTCAGAAATGTGGTCCTAATTTAAAAGCTGAAGTATCAACCGCGAAAGGGTTAAAATCTATTGGTGCAGACCTGCTGACACTCGCTAACAACCATATTATGGACCATGGTAATGCTGGGCTAGAGTCTACTATTTCGATTCTTGAAAAAGAGAATATTTCTTTTTTGGGTGCTGGGAAAAATTTGGAAGTTGCAGCAAAGCCTTTTGTATTTTATATAAACGATAAAAAGATCGGTGTTTACGCATGTGCAGAACATGAGTTTTCTATTGCAGAGGGGAATAAACCCGGTGCAAATCCTTTTGACCCGCTTGAATCTTTTGATCACGTTGTGAATCTAAAGAAGGATTGCGATTATGTGATTGTTCTGTATCATGGAGGTAAAGAGTATTATCGTTATCCTTCGCCAATGTTACAGCATATATGCCGTAAATTTGTACAAAAAGGTGCCGACTTGGTAATTTGCCAGCATAGTCATTGCATTGGATGTGAAGAAAAATACCATGATGGAACTATTGTTTATGGACAGGGAAATTTTATTTTTAATTCTATTAACGCATCTTTATCACAAACTAGTCTATTGATTGAAATTAAGGATGATTTTAGGATTGATTATATTCCGCTTGAAAAGCATGGTTGTGGTATTCGCTTGGCTAAGAATGATGCTGCAAAGAATATCATATCTGATTTCTATCATCGGAGTGAACAGATAAAGAACGCTGAATTTGTTAAGAGGGAATATTCCAAATTTGCCAAGGATATGCTAAATCATTATTTATTGACTTGTTCTGGATATGGTCATAAATTTGCATTAAAATTTTTTAACAAATTGAGTAGATATAAAATGACTGATTTTATCATTAGTCGGTTTAGAACGAAAGAGTTGTTGGCCATAAGAAATTTTATTGAGTGTGAAGCTCATCGAGAATTATTTGTTGAAGGATTAAAAAATGAACCATTTTTTATTTAGCATTTGCGTTCCTGTTTACAATGTGGAAAAGTATGTTTCTGAATGCATAGAATCTGTTTTAAAACAGACTTATAAATTTTTTGAATTGATTTTAGTCGATGATGGCTCCAGAGACGATAGCTTAAAAATTTGTAAAGAATATGAAAAAAAAGATAACAGGATAAGAGTTTTTTCTAAAAAAAATGAAGGGCAGATCGCTACTCGAAATTTCGCATTTTCAAAGGCTTCTGGTAATATAATCTTGTGTTTAGATTCTGATGATTTTTGGGAACCAGAAACATTGGATAAACTTAACCAGTATTTCATGAAATACAACTGCGATTGCATATATTACAACTGGAAACGTTTTTTTAAGGGCGAATCTTACTTAGATAAAAAAATAAATGATAAAATCGAGCTGATCAAAGATAAAAGATTGTTGTTCAAAAAAATTTTGGGAGATACGTATTACAATTCCATGTGTTTAAAAGCTTTTAAAAAGAATTGTATTCCATCAAATAATGATAAGGTCTTTGAAATAATCCGGCATGCAGAAGATCTCGTTCAAACTGTAGAAATAATGGATAAATCGGACTGCGTACTATTTGTTCCTGATATCTTTTATAACTATCGTGTAAATATGAATAGCATTTCACATAATGCGTCTAGCAGGTTTTATGTTCCTGGTAATCCTGTTAGATTTTTTGCTTATAACTTTCTAAAAGAAAAGAATCTATATTCTCAAGAAGATTGGGATGATTATGGAAAATTTTGCGCATCTATTTTTTATTCAAACTTATTAAAAATATCAAGGCTAAAGACATCGATAAAAGAGAAAATTTCAATTTTGGAAATAGAACGAGACTCTGAATATTACAATCAGTTTCTGAAATCGTATAAAACTGGAAATGGTTTAAAAAATTTGAGTCTTGCGCTGTTTAAAAAGAAAAAATTTATAATGCTTTATTTTTTTCTCGCAATGATAAAAATGCTGAATTGTTCTAGCTTTTTTTTGAGAAAATTGATAAAATCAACGTTCTATTTAACTTTTAATAAAAAGATATAAAATATGAATAAGCTACCATTAATTTCTGTAATAGTTCCAATTTATAATATGGAACATCTCTTGAAACGAGCTTTGGAGAGCGTTCTTGCTCAGACTTTGACAGAGTGGGAATGCATACTAATAGATGATGGATCAACAGACAATAGTCCTAAAATCTGTGATGAATATGCAAAAAAAGATTCTCGTTTTAGAGTTTTTCATAAGAAAAATGGTGGGGTAAGTTCCGCAAGACAATGTGGGATAGATAACGCTACAGGTATATATTCTATACATATGGATCCAGATGATTGGATTGACAGTAATATGCTACAATCACTATACCAAGCCGCAGAAACGAAGAATGCCGATATGGTAATTTGTGATTTTATGATTGAATCAAAATTTGGATCATTCCGCAATGTTCAAAAACCAAATAGTTTGAATCATTTTGAAATACTGAAACAGTTGTTATCCTGGAATATTCATGGAAGTTGCTGTAATAAACTAGTTAGACATTCTTGCTATGCAAAGAACAATATATCTTTTCCAAATAAAATGATCATGTGGGAAGACTTGTTTGTTTGCTGTAGAATACTTCAAGACGACATTAAGGTTGCTTATTTGCCAATGCCGTTTTATCATTATGACCGAGTTTCAAATGGTACCAGTGTTGTTTCCAGCATTTCAAGAAAAAAAGAAGAATCAAAAAAATATTTTATAAATTTCTTTGAATCTAATTTCGGAAATGCTATAGATTTTTATTATGTTAAAAGGGATTTAAAATTAGGATTGTTATGGCATTTTCTGAAAAAACCAGAGGACATTGAAAAAGATGAAATTGTAAACACATATCCCGAAATTAATCAGAGACTGTTAGAAGGTTCTTGTTTTTCTTTTAAACGCCCCTTACATAATGCGCTCAAGCTTGTAATCTCTGGTAAAAATGAAAAAATCATAGTGATGTATTTTAAAATACATCAGACTGTGTTGAACTTGCTGGCATTTATAAAACATAAGATTTTTAGAACTGTAGTCTAATCTACTATTAAACATATAAAAAGGATTGAGAAAGAATGCAAATTGGTATTATCACACAACCATTGTTAAACAATTATGGCGGAATTTTACAAAATTTTGCATTACAAGTTATTTTGAAGAAAATAGGCCACAATCCAATCACAATAGATTATATACCCAAAACCCCATATGTCCTTTTTTTGAAAAATCTTATAAAGGAATTAGTTTTAAGTATTGTGGGAAAAAAGGTTTCTTTTTCTTTAAATCGGAAATTTAGGGGAGATCGAAAAAAAATCTTTTCAATTTTTGTTCACAAATATATTTCAAAAACAAAGTCGGTTTTCAATTATAGAAATACAAAAAAATTAGACAATTTTGACATGTTCATTGTCGGAAGCGATCAAATTTGGCGCCCAAAATTTATTCCCTATGTCGAAAAGGATGTCTTTCTTGATTTTTGTAAATATGATAAGAAATTAAGGCGTGTGGCGTATGCTGTTTCTTTTGGTTCCGATCAATGGGAATTCAGTCCTGAGCAAACAGAAAAATGCTCGATGTTGGCAAAAAAATTTGATGCGATAAGCGTACGAGAAGAATCTGGGATGAAACTGTGTAAAGAACATCTTGGCGTAGATGCAACCTGGGTTCTTGATCCGACATTGTTGCTTGATAAAGAAGATTATTGTGAAGTTTGCAAAGATGTTCCTGTTGTTCGGGAACGATTTCTTGCTGCATATGTCTTAGACAAAAATGATGCAGTTCTTGCTCAGTGCGAGTCTATTGCGACCAAACAAGGACTTACGCTTAAATTCTTTGAAGCTGGTTCAAAAGCCTCGTTATCTATTCCTGAATGGCTTGCCATGTTCCGTGACGCCTCTTACGTGGTGACGGATTCATTCCATGGAACGGTTTTTTCAATAATTTTTGGTAAAGAGTTCAAGTGCTTGTATAACAAAAAAAGAGGTTCTGCACGATTTGATTCTCTTTTGAAATTATATAATTCAAATAAAATTGAAGAAATGAGAGGCTTTTCACTGAACTGGTTGAAAAATGCTCTGGAAAACTAATCATTAATAAACATCAACTATCATTAGAACGATGAATGAAAAACAAGAAAGAAATTACGGCATAGATTTATTAAAAATTATCTCCATGTATATGGTCGTACAACTTCATGTCCTTGGATGTGGAGGAATCTTAGGAAATTGCGAAAATTTTTCTTTTAATTATTATGTCGCTTGGTTTCTTGAAATATCGGCTTATTGTGCTGTTGATGTATTTGCTATGATAACGGGCTATTTAATGGTTGAGAAAAAAATCAACGGTTTTAAAATAATACCATTATGGCTTACTGTGTTTTTCTATTCTACATTGATATCCCTTTCTTTTTATTTTATTCCTTTTCTGTCGTCAATATATGTACCTTCAAAAATATCAATAATCAAATCATTTTTTCCGGTTGTAAGTGGACAATACTGGTATTTTACGGCATATTTTGGAATGTACTTTTTCATTCCATTTATTAATATGTTTATTAATTCTATAGAAAAAAGAACTCACCGAAATCTTTGCATTACAATAATAATTGTTTTTTCATTACTTCCAATAATGAATCTCGGAGATATAAAATCTTTTGGGCTTTTACATGGATATTCAGCGATATGGCTTTCCTGTTGTTATATAATCGGTGCATACCTAAAAAAGTATCCTTTAAATATATCGCCCACAAAAAGTCTAATAATTTATTTTGCTTCAATATTTTCCATTTGGCTTATAAAATACTTTTCGCATTTCATTATATTCCATTTATTAAAAAAGGAAAAAGATGTAAATATATTTATTGATTACACTTCTATATTAGTGATTGTATCTGCAATAGCTTTAGTATCTTTTTTTGGAAAGCTAAACATAAAAAATATGTTATGTAAAAAAATGTTAACATTCTCGAGTGTGCTATCATTTAGCGTTTATCTAATCCATACGAATCATTTCATTTATGGTCATGTTATAAAAGATTCATTTATTTCAATTGTCTCAACGAACCCATTTAGACTATTTGTAGGAGTCATTGTGTATTCATTAATGATATTTGTTGTCTGTTTGTGTATAGATACGATTAGATATGCTTTATTCAAATTACTAAAAGTCCAACAAATACCGAATTTTCTTGCGAAGAAATATAAATTTTTCAATGGGTAGTTGACAGGTAGTTGGTAATTATGGGGAAGCTTACAATGGAGACGTTACCAATCCATACATCAGAGCCTATTGAAATATCTGCTACTTTATGGGGCTGTTCCCGAATTAGTCGTCCTTTATCAAATTGATGATCTGCATTTATAATATAACATTGTGCAGCTATAATTGTGAATATACCGGAGCAAAATACACCATGAAACCGGAGTAATGGAAACCGGCGTACCGTTTTGATGGGAACCTCAATTCCGGCATCAAGGAAACCTGTCTAATTTTATTCAGCACAATTCCGTGCAGATAAAATAGACAGGAGGTCAAATGACCAAATACCGCGAAATCCTCAGGCTACGAAGCCTGGGATTAAGCCAAAACGACATCGCATCAAGTTGCCATGTATCGAAGAAGACCGTCAACAGGGTCTTGAAACTTGCTCAAGAACACAATCTCCGCTGGCCGCTGGAAGAAAGCCTAACCGATAGGGAAATTGACAAAATTATTCATCCCGATGGAAATACGGCCAAGAAAA
>AUXO017340390.1_pt1 | contig 16068 bp, 13 predicted proteins | sample 768731 | NCBI WGS metagenome assembly AUXO01 (sample SAMN02715735, study PRJNA202380) | gut metagenome | biome: sheep rumen | host: Ovis aries | place: New Zealand: Palmerston North
TCTGCTACTAAATCCGAGTTTGTGATATTTTGCATATAGCAAACTGCACATTTAGTTTTATTTATTCTGCCAACTGATAAATTTTCAATTATCAAATTTTGATTATTTACTATTCTTCTTAAAAGTGATGTATTTGTCCTTATATTTTCTACAAAAGCCTCTTGAGGTCCTTTTATAATATTTTCATTTTGTGGCTGTTCTACACCTCTTTGTTTAAAACCTTTTACATCAATATCAAAAGAAATATTTAAGCTATCAACAAAAAGTACACAATTACCAGAATTAATTCCAGAAATTGCATCTTCAAAATATTCCTCTTTTGTAACTGCGTTTTGAGGTATAAGATTTGTATAGATATAATCAGATAAATTTACATTTTTGATTTTTTTAACAGACAATTTATTATTATATTCTTGTATATTGCTATCAAAAGTATTGTTAGTATTTTTAAGCATCAATGGTTTTAATACATAATTATTGATTAAATCTGTGTCAACCATTCCATCAATATAAATTAAAAGTGATTTATATTCTACATTTTTAGCCGTAATATAAAAATCACGAAATACAATATCACTATTTATAATTTGATTATATTCTGATTTCATATATTTTGAATTTTGTTCAATTGAAGTATATATATTTTTTTTACTTTGTGAATTTTTATTTTGCTCTGATGAATTTATCTTAGATACTGGGATTGAAAAATTATATTCTCCAGTAGGTACATATTTGAAAATTAATTTTAAATCCATAAAATACTAAAACTCCTTTTCATTAGTATTAGCAAAATTGTATATTTTATGCAATTTTTATAAAAATAAGAAAAATTATAAAAACTCTGTTAATTTTAAAAAAAGTGTGATATAATACTGCAGGAAAAATGAGGTAACATAATTTTATGTGGAAAGGATGTTAAAATATGAAAAAAGGAAAAGTAGCACTAATAGGTGCTGGATTTGTAGGAATGAGCATGGCTTATGCAATGCTAAACAGAGGAGGAGTTTCTGAATTAGTTTTAATTGATATTGATCAAGATAAAATAAAAGGAGAAGAAATGGATTTATCACATGGTCTTGCATTTGCACCGCAAAAAATGGTAATAAAAGCAGGAGATTATAAAGATGCAAAAGATGCTCAAGTTGCAGTAATTACTGCAGGAGTAGCACAAAAGCCAGGACAAACAAGACTTGAATTAGCAGAAGTAAATGCTAAAATAGTTAAAAGTGTTGTTGAAAATTTAATGTCAAATGGTTTTAATGGAGTAATTGTTGTTGCAAGTAATCCAGTAGATTTGATGACTTATGTAGCAGCAGAAGTTTCAGGTCTTCCAAGAAATCAAGTATTTGGATCTGGTACTGTATTAGATACAGCAAGACTAAGATATTTAATAGGAGAAAGATTAAAAATTTCGCCTAAAAATGTTCATGCATATATTATGGGAGAACATGGAGACTCATCTTTTGTTCCATGGAAATATGCTACAATAGGATGTAAAGATATATTTGATGTTATAAAAGATAATCATCTTTCAAGGAAAAGTTTAGAAGAGATACATCAGGGAGTTGTTAATGCAGCCTATGAAATTATAAATAAGAAAAAGGCTACATATTATGGAATAGGTGTTGCTTTAAGTAGAATTGTAAAAGCAATAATGGATAATGAAAATTCAATTTTAACAGTTTCAACTTATGTAGATGGTCATTATAATCAAAATGATATGTATATAGGTGTTCCAGCTATAATTAATAGTAATGGTGTAAGAGAATTGGTTGATTTAGATTTAAACAAGGAAGAACAAGAAAAATTTGACAATAGTTGTGAAATTATGAGAGACATGAGAAAAAAATCAATAGATAAAATAATAAAGAAATAAAAAAAGCAGAAGAGTAACTATAACAATAGTGAAATTCTGTTTTTTTATTAAAATACTTGATATTTTTATATATATATCATATAATTAAATAAGTAAAAAATTTATGAGATTTTAAATAAATTGAATTATAAGAATCTAATAAGCAATAAGAGAGGTAAAAATGTTAGCATATATAAAAGGAGAATTAGTGCAAAAGCAAATTGGATATATTGTTATAGATGTTAGTGGTCTAGGATATAAAGTTTATATGTCAGAAAATGCAATAGAAGAAATAGGAAATATTGGTGAACAAATTAAAGTACATACATATTATAAAGTATCAGAAGATGATATTAGTATTTTTGGTTTTAAAACACAAGAAGAATTGAGATTATTTGAACTTTTAATTTCAGTAAGTGGAATAGGTGCGAAAACGGCTATTGCGATGCTTGGGTGTATAGAACCATCACAATTTGCTATTGCAGTTATATCAAATGATATAGAAACATTAAGAAAAATACCTGGTGTTGGACCAAAATCAGCTCAAAGAATAGTACTAGAGTTAAAAGATAAATTAAAGAAAGAACAACAAATATCAGAGCTTACAAATGCGACTTTAGAACAGAGAAATAATGTAAAGAAATTCATTGTGGCAGACAATAAAGTTCAAGAAGCTACAGATGCTCTTCAAGTATTAGGATATACAAGAAAAGATATAGAAAACATATTAGAAAAAATAGATTTAAAAGATTTATCTGTAGAAGAAATAATAAAAAAAGCATTAAGGGAATTATCTTTTTAATAAACTGAAAAAAAGAAAATATCCTCTTAGAAAGGGAAAATATGAGTGAAGCAATAACTTACGAATTATTACATATAGATAAAAATTCTGGTGCAAGAAGAGGTGTAGTACATACACCTCACGGAGATATACAAACACCAATATTTATGCCAGTTGGTACACAGGCTACAGTAAAATCTATGACACCAGAAGAACTAAAAAATGATGTAAAAGCTCAAATTATTTTAGCAAATACATATCATTTATATTTAAGACCAGGACATAAGCTTGTTGAAGAAGCGGGTGGATTACACAAATTTATGAATTGGGACAAGCCAATTTTAACAGATAGTGGTGGATTCCAAGTTTTTAGTTTAAGTAAATTACGAAAAATATCGGAAGAAGGAATTTTGTTTAATTCACATCATGATGGAAGTAAGCATATGTTTACTCCAGAAAAAGTAATGGAAATTGAAGAAGCATTAGGTGCAGATATAATTATGTCATTTGATGAATGTTGTCCATATCCATCAACTTATGAGTATACGAAAAAATCTATGGAAAGAACAACAAGATGGGCTAAAAGATGTAAAACTGCACATACTACAAGTAATCAAGGATTATTTGGAATTATACAAGGTGGTTTTTATAAAGATTTAAGAAAAATTTCTGCAGAAGATTTAATATCACTAGATTTTCCGGGATATGCAATAGGAGGAATTAGTGTAGGAGAACCTAAAAAAGAATTTTTAGACATTTTAAGATATACCACACCTTTAATGCCAGAAAATAAACCTAGATATTTAATGGGAGTTGGAACACCAGACTATTTAATAGAATCTGCATTAGCAGGAATAGATATGTGTGATTGTGTATTACCAACTAGACTTGCAAGACATGGTACTGCATTAACATCTAAAGGCAAATTAGTTATACGAAATGCAAATTACGAAAGAGATTTTGGAAAACTAGATGAAGAATGTGATTGTTATACATGCAAAAATTATTCAAGAGCATATATAAGACATTTAGTTAAAACAAATGAAATTTTAGGAATACGATTGTTATCTCTACATAATTTGAGATTTTTAACTAGACTTATGGAAAATGTAAGAGATGCAATAGAGCAGGATAATTTATTAGGCTTTAGGGAAGAATTTTATAAAAAGTACGGTTACACTATTATATAAAAATACTATAATTATAATATTTTTGATAGGGGGAAAAGACATGAATTTATATGATGAAGATGAAGAAAGAAAAAAAGAAGCAAAAAGCAAAAAGATGAAAAGATTATTATCAGGAGGAATAATATTAATATGCCTACTAATAATTGCTTTAATTATTTTTATAGAATATTTAATCTATAATCCAAATAAAATCACAGTCACTAACAATGGAGAAAAATCAGAAAAATTAGAAAACATAGTAATTAGTGAAACAGATGAAGATGGAAATACAACGATTTATTTTCCAATTAGAGAATTTGCTAAAACATTAGGGGGATATGATTCAGGATATGGAGAATATACTGTTAATATGGAAGACCAAGATAGTTGTTATATAAAAACAGAAAATGAAGTAGCAATATTTTCAGTTGATTCTAATATGATTTATAAAAAAACAATTAGTGATAATGATAATAATGACTCAGAATCTTCATCAGCAACAGCTTCTGGCTATGATGAAATAAAAATAGATAAACCTGTAATAAAAAAAGATAATCAGTTATATATTGATCTTGATGGAATCGAAAAAGGATTTAATATGTATGCACAATATAATAAAAATACTAAAAAAGTGATATTATATACTTTAAGCTTTTATGTAACAAGTGCAAAATCCAATATAGAACAAATAAATAAAAATAATGGTACAGATTATGAATTAGATGAAAATTTTACTAATCAAAAAGCTTTGCTAGATGGATATATGGTTGTAAAATCTAAAAAAGATGAAAAATATGCTGTTTTAGAAAATAGTTCTTCAATAAAAGAAATTTTAGGAAAACAATATGATGAAATAACATATATTGCTGGAAAGAAAGAATTTATTGTAAGTAGTAACCAAAAATATGGAATAATGGGAGCAGAGTTAGATTCAATAGCAAAAGTACAAATAATTTATGATAGTTTGAAAATGATAAATGATGAAAATGATTTATATTTAGCTAAAAAAGGAAATTATTATGGAGTAATAGATAGTAATGATAATACAATAATATATTTTGAATATTCACAAATTGGTATTGATTTGAAGAACTTTGTAGAAAATGGAGTAAAAAATGGATATATATTGTTAGGCAGATTGATACCTGTAGAACAAAATGGAAAATGGGGATTTTTTAGACTTGATAAATTAAAAACTCCAAAAGAAGATCAAACTATAACAGGAACAAAAATTACAAACATAGAATTTGATAATGTAGGATGTATTTCAGAAGATGTAGAAGGAGTTGTAAGTAATGTTGTAGTACTTGATGAATACAATTTAGTAGTAGTTGGAAACAATGGATATTATGGCTGTATAGATCTAGAAGGAGCTACAGAGATTCCAATTGTATTAAAAAATATATTTATTAGGACAATTTCAGGGAAAACTTCTTTTTATGCAATTGATCAATATGGAAATTCAGGTACATTTGCATCTTATAAAGAGTTTGTTGAAAGAGGGAGCACAAATAAAGTAGAAAATCATACAGAAACAAATGAACAACAAAATAGCAAAGAACAAAATCAAGGACAACAAAATCAACAACAGCAAAATCAACAACAGCAAAATCAAGGGCAGCAAAATCAACAGCAACAAAATCAAGGGCAGCAAAATCAACAGCAACAAAATCAACAACAACAAAATCAACAGCAACAAAATCAACAGCAACAAAATCAACAGCAACAAAATCAACAACAACAAAATCAAGGGCAGCAAAATCAAGGACAGCAAAATTAAAAATAATAATATGAATTTCAGTTATTTTTGTTAACCCCGAAAAAGAAATGATTAATAAAAGTAATATTTTAAATTTTTTTACATATACATTAATAGAGGGGGAATGTATATGCAAATTTCAAAAGAAAATGTTTTTAATGTAAATGATACATCTGTATTGGAGAAGAAAAATAGGACAAGTAGATTTAGAAAATTCATAAAACAAAACAAGATATTATCTATAGCATTTTTTGTTTTTATAATATGTTTAAGTTTTAATTTTATTTTAATTTATAATTTTATGAAAATATTAGAAAACATATAGATTAAAGTAAGTATTAAAAAGTAATTTCAGTTTTGACTGTATCAAAACTAATTTCTGACTTATGAAGGGAATGATATTAAATATGGATATAGCAGATAAATGGAAAGATTATAAAATAATAGATATGGCAAATGGACAGAAATTAGAAAAATGGGGAAATATAATTCTCTCAAGGCCAGATCCTCAAATAATTTGGAAAAATAAAAGTTATCCAGAAGAATGGAAAAAGGCAAATGCAATTTATTCTAGAAGCAAAACAGGAGGAGGCAGTTGGGAGTATAAAACTAAACTTCCTTCTGTTTGGCAGGTAAAATATAAAGATTTAATTTTTAATATCAAGCCAATGGGATTTAAACACACTGGATTATTTCCAGAGCAAGCTGTAAATTGGGATTGGATGAGAAAAAAAATAGAAAATGCAAATAGAGAAATTAAAGTTTTAAATCTATTTGCATATACAGGTGGAGCAACAGTAGCATGTTTAGCTTCTGGAGCTTCAGTTACTCATGTAGATAGCTCAAAAGGTATGGTAACATGGGCAAAGGAAAATGTGACAAGTTCTAAACTTGCAGATAAAAAAGTTAGATTTTTAGTAGATGATGTAGTCAAATTTGTGAATAGAGAAATTAGAAGAGAAAATAAATATGATGCAATAATTATGGATCCACCTTCTTATGGTAGAGGTACAAATGGAGAGGTATGGCAATTTGAAAATAATATTTATGATTTGGTGAATTTGTGCACATCTGTTTTATCAGATAACCCACTATTCTTCTTGATAAATTCATATACTACAGGTATTTCAAGCTCAGTTTTGACTAATATTTTAGAATTAACAATATCAAAAAAATATAAAGGAAATACAGAAGCTGGAGAAGTAGGAATTCCTATGGAGAAATCAAAATTAATTTTACCATGTGGAATATATGGAAGATGGTTTTCAAATAAATAGAATGAAAGGTAGAAATAGAAATTTTAATGGAAGTATTATATGAGGACAATCAAATAATCGTTGTAAAAAAAGAACCAAATGTACCATCACAAGCTGATAAAACAGGAGATATAGATATGCTTACAATGGTAAAAGATTATATTAAAAATAAATATAATAAACCTCGGAGAAGCATATATAGGTTTGATACATAGATTAGATAGGCCAGTTGGTGGTGTTATGGTATTTGCAAGAACTTCAAAATCTGCTTCCAGGTTGAGTGAACAAGTTAGAAACAAGACTTTTCAGAAAACATATATCGCAACAGTAGATGGTAGGTTTAATCAGGAACATGCTATTTTAGAAGATTATCTATATAAAGATGAAAGAAATAATATAAGTAGAGTAGTAAATAAAGACAAGAAAAATGCAAAACTTGCAAAATTAGAGTATGAGGTTATAGACTATGATGAAAAAAGAGATTTATCTGTTGTAAAAATAAAACTACATACAGGAAGGCACCATCAAATTAGAGTTCAATTTGCTAATATAGGCCATAGTTTATATGGTGACCAAAAATATGGAGTTCGTGGAAAAGGAAAACAGATTAGACTTTGGGCTTATGAGCTTACATTTGAGCATCCAGTAAAAAAAGAAATGATGACTTTTAGGAGTATGCCACCATTTATAAATCCAAAGTATATAAAGTTTTAAAATAAAAAAATGGAGGTACTAAAAATGACAGATATAGAAATAGCAGAGAAAGCAGAGCTAAAGCCAATTTATGAAATTGCAAAAGAAACAGGAATAAAAGATGAAGAACTAGAACAATATGGAAAATATAAAGCAAAGATAAATCAAAAAGCTTTTGAAAGATTAAAAAATAAAGATGATGGAAAATTAATTTTAGTAACAGCAATTAATCCTACACCAATGGGAGAAGGAAAAACAACTATGTCAATTGCTATTGCAGATGGTTTAAGAAAAATAACTAAAAATTCAATTTTAGCACTTAGAGAACCTTCTTTAGGACCAGTTTTTGGAATGAAAGGGGGAGCGACAGGAGGAGGAAAGTCTCAGGTTGCTCCAATGATTGATATAAATTTACACTTTACTGGTGATATACATGCAATTACGGCAGCTAACAATTTGTTGTCTGCAATGATAGATAATCACATATATTTTGGAAATGAACTTAAAATAAAAGAAGTAACATGGAAAAGATGTATGGATTTAAATGACAGACAATTAAGAAAAGTGAATACAGGGCTTTCTGGAGAAAAAAGGTTAGTACCAAGAGAAGATGGATTTGATATAACAGTTGCTTCAGAAATAATGGCAATTGTATGTTTGTCAAAAGATAATCAAGATTTGAAAAAAAGAATTGGAAATATAACTATAGGATATAATGAAGAAGGCAATCCTGTATTTGCAAAAGATTTAAAAGCTGAAGGAGCAATGGCTACATTACTTAAAGATGCAATAAATCCTAATTTAGTACAAACATTAGAACATACACCAGCATTAATTCATGGTGGACCATTTGCAAATATTGCACATGGATGTAATTCTGTAAGAGCAACGAAATTAGCACTTAAATTAGGAGATTATGTAATTACAGAAGCAGGTTTTGGTTCAGATTTGGGTGCAGAAAAATTCATGGATATAAAATGTAGAAAGGCAGAGTTAGTACCATCTGCAGTTGTTTGTGTTGCTACATTAAAAGCCTTAAAATATCATGGTGGGGTTCCAAAAGATGAGGTTCAAAAGCAAAATATTGAAGCATTAAAAATTGGAATGAAAAATTTATATACACATATAGAAAATATGAAAAATGTATATGGAGTAAATGTAATTGTAGGGTTAAATAAATTTAACACAGATTCTGAAAAAGAGATAGAGTACATAAAATCAGAAGTAGAAAAAAGAGGTTATGTTTTTAGTGAGATAGATGGATGGGCAAAAGGAGGAGATGGTGCAATAGATATTGCTAATAAATTAGTTGAAATAACCAGTAATTCGCAAAATTTAGGCTTAAAATATGCTTATGAATTAAATGATAGTATTGAGGAAAAAATATCAAAAGTTGCCAAAAAAATATATAGAGCAAAAGATGTTGAATATTCAGAACAGGCAATAAAGAATATAGAGAAAATAAAAAAATTAGGTTATGAGAAATTACCAATATGTATAGCAAAAACACAATATTCTTTATCAGATGATCCTAACAATTTAACATGTGACAATGATTATAATATTCATGTAAGAGATGTTATTTTAAAATCTGGAAGTGGATTTATAGTAGTTTTAGCAGGAAAGATAATGACAATGCCTGGGCTTCCTAAAGTACCAGCAGCAGAGAAGATAGACATAGATGAAAATGGAAATATAACAGGAATATTTTAAAAATAGGGCGATTTCTTAAAAAAAGAATCGCCCATAATTTGAATAAAAATAAAAAAAGTTCCAATAATATAAAATGATTAGAGATTACTAACGAATTTTAAATATTATATTATTGGAGGTTTTTTTATGTATAATTTTAGAACAGATCTTGCTATGGAAAGAACAAGTATGTATAAAAGGGCAAATAAACTTGAAAATATAGATGGAATAGAGACTCAAGATGAAGAAATAGATAAAAATATAAAAGTAAATATAGTAAATATTACAAATAAAAATGGAGAAGAAGCAATAGGAAAGAAGATGGGAGTATATGTTACAATAGATTTTAAGAATTTAAAAATCGCAGATGATGATGAAATACAAAAAGGCTCAGAAGTATTGTCAAGAGAGTTAAAGAAGATTATAGATGCACATATTCAAAATAAAGATGATATAATGGTAGTAGGACTCGGAAATATATATGTGACTCCAGATTCATTGGGACCTAAAGTTATAAATGAAATTGATGTTACAAGACATATTATAAAATATTTACCACAATATGTAGATGAGAATACAAGACCAGTAACAGCAATATCTCCAGGAGTATTAGGAACTACAGGTATAGAAACTTATGAAATTTTAAAAGGAATTGTTGATAATGTAAAACCAAAACTTTTAATAGTAATAGATGCTTTATCATCTAGAAGTATTGAAAGAATAAGTAGTACGATTCAAATTTCAGATACAGGAATTGTACCAGGTGCAGGTGTTGGAAATACAAGACAAGAAATTTCAGAAGAAACATTAGGTATTCCAGTAATTGCAATGGGAATACCAACAGTTGTAGAATCTGCAGTTTTAGTAAATGATTGCTTAGACTTATTAATACAAAAATTACAAAATGAAGCAAAATCAAATGTTTTTCTAAATCAATTAAAAGAAGAAGATAATTATGAAAAAATTAAAGATGTATTAAATCCACAAGACTATAATATGATAGTAACTCCAAAGGAAATAGATGATTTAATAGAAAATATGAAAGATGTAGTTGCAAGAGGAATAAATATGAGTTTATAATAATCACAAATAAAATTTTTTTTCATATAATAGACAGTAGCAAACTAGAACAGATTTTTTTTGCTAATTTGAACAAAAAAGAGTTATTCTCAACTGGGAAAAGTAGCAAAAGAAATTAGTTCCCAATTGACATTGAAAAGTGAAAGGAGATTTTTTTGTGGCAAAAATATTAGTTTTTAATAATGATTTGGATAGAATGGAGACATATACAAGAGCTGAATCGGCTCCAATGCCATATAACACAAATGGTACATTGAGGGTAAGAGAATTTAGAGGATCAAGTAAATCAAATATTTTGTGGACAACAAAAAGAACTATGCAAGCATGGAATAGTCAAAGATATATTTTTGGAGGACCAATTCCAGTAGGTTTTGCATTTAAAAGACCATATGAGGGAGGTCATGGAAATCAATCACAGCATTATGCAGGGGTAGCATTTGATGTTGGGCAGACATTGAGTAGTGCAAGGAGAAGAGCATTATGGAATAGTGCAAATTCTTCTGGAGTATGGGCTTATGTTGAACCTTATTCACTAACACCAACTTGGGTACATTTTGATAAAAGATTTGGAAGACCTGCATGTTCTACAGGAGGATATCCTCTTTTAAAAAGAGGAAGTATAAGTAATTATGTTTGTATAGCTCAAGATAATTTAAATACACTTGGATATTCAACAGGTGGATTAGATGGAATTTTTGGTGCACAAACACAAAGGGCTGTAAGAGCATATCAAACAAAAGTTGGATTGACGGCAGATGGAATAGTTGGATGTAATACATGGAGTGCTTTGCAAGAAGCAGTTATAGGAACAGGAGCAACAAGTACTACAATAAATTAACTTAACTAGAATAGCACTTGACTTTTATAAAAAAAGTATATATAATTTGATAGATAAATTGAAAAGAAAATAATAAAAAGAATGACAAAACATTCATAATAGATAGGATGTGAGAATATGGCTGATAAATTAATTATAGTAGAGTCACCAGCAAAAGCAACTACAATAAAAAGATTTTTAGGTGGAAGCACAAAAGTAGTTGCTTCTATGGGACATATTAGAGATTTACCTAAGTCAAAATTAGGAATAGATATAGAACATGATTTTGAGCCAGAATATATAAATATCAGAGGAAAAGGGGATTTGATAAAATCCTTAAAAAAAGAAGCGAAAAGTGCAAAAAAAATATATTTGGCTTCAGACCCCGACCGTGAAGGAGAAGCTATAGCATGGCATTTGTCAACAATTTTAGCTGACAATAAAGAAAAAATAACAAGAGTAACATTTAATGAGATTACGAAAAATGCAGTAAAAAAAGCTTTAGAAAATCCAAGAGATATAGATACAAATCTAGTAGATGCACAACAAGCAAGAAGAGTTTTAGATAGAATAGTTGGTTATAAAATAAGTCCTGTTCTATGGAAAAAAGTAAAAAGAGGATTATCTGCTGGTAGAGTTCAATCAGTTGCTGTAAGGCTTATATGTGAAAGAGAAGAAGAAATAGAAAAATTTATCCCAGAAGAATATTGGAATATTTATGCAACATTTTTAGATGAAAATACAAATTCAGAATTTGAAGCAAGACTTGCACAAATGAATGGTAAAAAATTAGAGATACATTCAAAAGAAGAAGTTGATGGAATATTAGAGGATTTAAAAGGAGCTAAATATATTGTAACAGAAATAAAAAAAGGTGAGAAAAAAAGAACACCAGCACCTCCATTTACAACTAGTACAATGCAACAAGAGGCATCAAGAAAACTTAATTTCTCACTAAAAAGAACAATGTCAGTTGCACAAGGATTATATGAAGGAGTTAGTTTACCAGAAGGACATACAGGTTTAATTACATATATGAGAACTGATTCAACAAGAATTTCAGAAGAAGCAAGAGCTGCAGCAAAAATTCAGATAACAAAAAAATATGGTGAAAATTATTATGAAAATAGATATTATAAAACTAAAAAAGATGCTCAAGATGCTCATGAGGCTATAAGACCAGCACACATTGAGCTTGCTCCAGAAGATATAAAACAGTATTTAAATTCAGATCAATATAAATTATATAGATTAATTTATAACAGATTTTTAGCAAGTCAGATGTCTGCTGCAATATTTAATACAATGTCTGTAAACATTAAGGCCAAAGATTATGATTTTAAAGCAAATGGGCAAAGTATAAAATTTAAAGGATTCATGATTTTATATGTTGAGGGAACAGATAGCAAGCAAGAAGAAGTTGAAGGTATGCTTCCTCCATTAGTAGAAAATCAAGAGGTTATAAAAAAGAAGATAAATCCAAAACAGAGTTTTACAGAACCACCAGCAAGATATACAGAAGCGAGTTTAGTTAAGGCTTTAGAAGAAAAAGGCATAGGAAGACCAAGTACATATTCACCTACAATTACTACTATTTTAGCTAGAAGGTATATCGAAAAAGAGCAAAAACAATTAGTACCTACAGAGCTTGGAAAAATTGTAAATAATCTTCTTGTTGAAAATTTTAGTGATGTAATAAATGTTAAATTCACTGCGAATGTAGAATCAAGATTTGATAAAATTGCAGAAGGAGACGAAAAGTGGAAAGATGTAATAAGAGAGTTCTATGGACCTTTTGAAGAAGAAGTAGAAAAAGTAGAAAAAAATCTTGAACATGTTAAATTAGCTGATGAAGAATCAGATGTAGTATGTGAATTATGTGGAAGAAAAATGGTTTATAAATATGGAAGGTATGGTAAATTTTTAGCATGTCCTGGATATCCAGAATGCAAAAATGTTAAACCTATTTTAAATTATATTGATGTTCCATGTCCTGTATGTGGCTCAAGAGTTATAGAAAAGAAGTCAAAAAGAGGCAGAAAATTTTATGTTTGTGAAAAGAGCCCAGATAATTGCAATTATATTTCATGGAATAAACCTAAACTAGGTGAAAAATGGACACCTGAATTAGAAAAGGAAAACAATAAAAAGTCGGCAAAAAAGATATCAAAAAGTAAAAAGACATCAATAAAAAAATAATAAAATCATAAATTCTTAACTAAATTGGAATTTCAAATTTAGTTAAGAATTTTTTGAAGTATGTTGCAATTGCAACGGATTACTAATATTCCTGTGGTATAATAAAAACAATACAAAATTATTAATAACTTGAATTACACCTATATATAATTCACTAAAAATTTACACACAAATGTTGATATTAAACAATAAATATGTTATTATATTTTGCGGGATTTTGTAAATAATAAAATATGTAAAAGTTAAACGAGAAAGGAAGAGAGATATGAAGTTTGAACAATGGAAAAATTTTAAGAGTGGAGAATGGCAATCAGAAATAAATTTAAGGGATTTTATACAAAAAAATTATACACCTTATGAAGGTGATAGTAGCTTTTTAGCTGGACCAACTGAAAAGACAAAAAAATTATGGGATGAGGTTTTAGAATTATACAGAAAAGAAAAAGAATCTAATGGAAGTGTTTTAGATGTTGATACTAAAACGCCTTCTACAGTAGATGGTTATGCTGCAGGGTATATAGATAAAGATTTAGAAGAAATAGTAGGTTTACAAACAGATGCACCTCTAAAAAGAGCAATAATGCCAAATGGTGGAATTAGAATCGTAGAAAAATCATGTGAAGCTTATGGCTATCATGTTGATGAAGAATTAGATAAAATATATCATACAATTAGAAAAACACATAATGATGGTGTTTTTGATGTATATACACCAGATATAAGAAGAGCAAGAACTAATAAATTGTTAACAGGGCTTCCAGATGGATATGGACGTGGAAGAATAATTGGAGACTACAGAAGAGTTGCACTTTATGGTGTAGATGTTTTAATTGAAGAAAAGAAACATGAATTAGAAGAATTAGATGTTGATGAATTTACATCTGAAATAATTGAAAAAAGAGAGCAAACAAGTGAACAAATAAAGGCTTTAAATGCATTAAAATCCATGGCAAATAAATATGGATTTGATATATCTAAACCTGCAGGAAATGCAAAAGAAGCTATTCAATGGCTATATTTTGGGTATTTAGGAGCTGTAAAAGATCAAAATGGTGCTGCAATGAGTATAGGAAGAACTTCTACATTTTTGGATATATATATTCAAAGAGATTTAGAAGAAAGAATATTAACAGAAGAACAAGCACAAGAATTAATGGATCATTTTGTAATGAAATTAAGACTTGTTAGATTTTTAAGAACACCTGAATATAATGAATTATTTAGTGGAGATCCAGTATGGGTTACAGAAAGTATTGGTGGAATGGGAATTGATGGAAGAACATTAGTTACTAAAAATTCTTTTAGAGTTTTACACACATTATCAAATTTAGGACCAGCACCAGAACCAAATTTAACAGTGCTTTGGTCAACAAGACTTCCAGAAGGATTTAAAAAATTTGCTGTAGGTCTTTCTATAAAAACATCAGCAATTCAATATGAAAATGATGATTTAATGAGAGTAACATTAGGTGATGACTATGGAATAGCATGTTGTGTAAGTCCAATGAAAATTGGTAAACAAATGCAATTTTTCGGAGCTCGTGCAAATCTTGCAAAAACTCTACTTTATGCTATTAATGGTGGAAAAGATGAAATCACAGGTACACAAGTTGCACCAATGTTTGAACCAGTGAGATCAGAATATTTAGATTATGATGAGGTTGTAGCTAAATATGATCAAATGATGGATTATGTTGCAAAAATTTATATAAAAGCATTAAATGCAATCCATTATATGCATGACAAATATTCTTATGAAGCACTAGAGATGGCTCTTCACGACAAAGATATTTTACAAACAATGGCATGTGGTATTGCTGGACTTTCAGTAGCTACTGATTCTCTTTCTGCGATAAAATATGCAAAAGTTAAAGTTATAAGAAATGAAAATGGACTAGCTGTAGATTATGAGGTAGAGGGAGATTATCCAAAGTTTGGAAATGATGATGATAGAGTTGACCAAATCGCAGTAAATATTGTTAAAAAGTTTATTGAAAAATTACGTAAACATCAAACTTATAAAAATGCAAAACATACATTATCAATATTAACAATAACATCAAATGTTGTATATGGTAAAGCAACAGGAAATACACCAGATGGAAGAAGAGCAGGGGCACCATTCGGACCAGGAGCAAATCCACTTCACGGAAGAGATGCAAATGGGGCGTTAGCAGTATTAAATTCAATTGCAAAACTTCCTTTCGAAAGTGCAGAAGATGGAATCTCATATACATTTGCAATTACTCCAGGAACACTTGGAAAAACTGAAGAAGAAAAAGTCTCAAATTTATATCATATGTTAGATGGATATTTTGCACAATCTGCACATCATATAAATGTAAATGTATTTGATAGAAGTCTACTTGAAGATGCAATGGAACACCCTGAAAAATATCCACAATTAACAATTCGTGTATCAGGATATGCAGTTAAATTTACTTCATTAACACGTGAACAACAATTAGATGTAATTAATAGAACAATTCATGAAAGGATATAATATCAGTTTTAAATTTATGAAAGAAGAAAATGTAAAAGAGTATTATGCTAAAGTGCATTCATTTGAATCTTTTGGAACCCTTGATGGCCCAGGAATAAGATTTATATTATTTTTGCAAGGTTGTAGTCTTAAATGTAAATATTGCCAAAATCGAGATACATGGGACATAAATAGTGGAGAATTTAAATCACTTGATGAAATATTTTCAAAGATAATACGATATAAAAGCTATATATGTCCTGATGGAGGGGTTACTGTTTCTGG
>AUXO013658325.1_pt1 | contig 16067 bp, 11 predicted proteins | sample 768731 | NCBI WGS metagenome assembly AUXO01 (sample SAMN02715735, study PRJNA202380) | gut metagenome | biome: sheep rumen | host: Ovis aries | place: New Zealand: Palmerston North
CGCCGGCTCTGCGCTGTCAATGTTCCCCCGTGAGAATGGACAAATAGGCCGCATAAGCGCCCGGAACCGCATATCGGTCCTGCAGCTCGCTCAATGAGACAAAAAACGGCATACCTGCTTTTTCCGGAGAAAGGGCTTGCTCTGATCCCGTGTCTTTCTCCGATCTTTTTTCCTCAGGAAAGCTCCCTGTCCAGATTTCGTAGCCGTGCATGAGCCATTCGCGGTGAGAAAAAATATGCCTGGAATCCTGCAGGGGGCGGATTCTGACGGGCTGGCATCCGTAGCTTCTGACCTTCCCGACTGCCTCCTCCGCAGTCAGCCATCCCTCTTCGTTCGGGAATTCATAGAGTCCGGCCAGCAATCCCCGGGAGGGACGTCTTCGCAGCATTACCCGCTCTCCGTCCCGGATGACGAGGATGGTCTTTTTGTCTGCGCGGCGCGCCTTCTTTGCAGGCATGACCGGCAAAGAAGCCCAGCGCCTGCTGCGGAAGGCCCGGCAATAAGAACTCAGCGGACATGCATCGGCTCTCTCCCGGCACAGGGCTCCCGGCCCCGGTACACAGACGGAAGATCCAAGGTCCATCAGGGCCTGGTTGAAATCGCCCGGGCGGTCATCCGGCATCAGATCAAGAAAAAAGTCATATGCCTCTGAGGCTGCCGCAGGTGTGCGGATTTCTTTCTCATAAAGGGCCAGACGCGAAAAGATCCGCAGCAGATTGCCATCCACAGCCGGGATCTTCTCTCCGTAGGCAATGGATGCGATCGCTGCGGATGTATAAGGCCCTATCCCCGGAAGTTTTCTGAGTTCCGAGGCTGTGCGGGGCATCTTTCCTCCGTATGCGGACATAATTTCCCGGGCTGCCTTCTGCATATTTCTGACTCTGCTGTAGTAACCCAGCCCCTCCCACAGTTTGAGACATTCGTCTTCCTCTGCTTCAGCGAGGGACTGTATATCCGGAAAGCGGTCCACAAACCTCGCGTAGTATCCTCTGACCGCTTCCACCCTCGTCTGCTGCAGCATGATCTCTGAAATCCAGACATGGTAGGGGGTCGGATCCTCTCTCCAGGGAAGCTTCCTCCTGTGAGAATCATACCATTCAAGGAGCGCTTCACTCCCTTTTTTCTCTTTATCCACTTTTTCCTCCAGGCCGGACCGGACCGATGCGCGGTGCACTTCAGCGCGCAGGCATCGTTTCCGTTTACTTTGCTTCAGCCGCAGAGACGGATGATCGTCATCTCCACCACAATCCCGGCATCAATCTTTCCGCTTTTGTAATCCTGGTCAGCCTGCAGGCAGTACTGCAAGGACTTCTCCAGCCGCCCCGCATCCATTTTGCCGATGACCGGCATATAATTCTTCTTGATGATCCAGGCCGATAATCCCGTGCGCTTTGCGATCTCTTCCCCTGACTCTCCCGCTTTGCGAAGTTCCCGGATCTGGAGCAGACGGGAATATTCCCTCTGCAGCAGAGTCAGAATGACCTGGGCTGGGGTGCGCAGGGCAATGAGATCCATGTAAATGGAGAGCGCTTTCTGTTTCTGTCTGCGGGAGACCGCAGTGATCATTTCAAACACCCTGTCCTTGAGCTGAGGGCAGCACACGGCTGAAATATCATCCGCGGTCACACTCTCCCTGCCCATACAGTACCCGATGAGCTTGTCAGACTCGCTGATGATATTCATCATGTCTTCGCCGACCGTCTCCAGGAATCTGTCAAGAACGGGTCCGTCTATGGTAAGGCCGGCCTTTTTGAAAAGTCCTCTGGTCCACTGTCCCAGCATCCTGGGCGGCAGATCCTCGCAGTTCAGGATAAATCCATTCTTCTGGATAGCCCTGTAGAGCTTCTTGCGCTTATCAGGACTCTCCTCCACGAAGATCAATGAGGCTGATTCCGGAATTTCCGGTATAAAATCCGCCAGGGCATCCGACTCCACGCTTGCTTTCTTTGAGAAGAAGACAGAGTTCTCCAGAATGATCACCCTCCGGTCGGCAAAAAAAGGAAGGGTCTGAGCCTGGTCGATCACCTCTCTGGCAGTCACATCCATGCCGGTATAGACAGAGACATTCATCTCGTCCCCGTCCCCCAGGAGGGCGGCGCGCACTCTGTCCCGGTTCTGCAGCCTCAGATAGGCCTGTTCTCCGCACAGCAGATAAGCCCGGTGGAATTTACCTTCCCTGAGCTCTGTGTTCAGCAGTTTCTGCTGTTGTCCGAAATCTTCCTTTTTAGCTGCCATCCCTGATTCCTCCTGGTCTTCTGGTGTCATCTTATCAGAACCGCAGATTTTTTCAACTGCCGAATGTTCCATCCGGATAACACCGACAGGTATTCCATCAGGAAGACACTGGCGTGTATTACGACAGGCTTACATTGACAGGGATTCCATCAGGATGATACGGTCGTGTATTCTCCGGGATGACATTGACGAATACTCCGCCGGGACGGCTGCAGACCATGGGCGTGAAAAACCGGCCCCGCCGCCCGCAGGCAGAGGGACCGGTCAGTCTCTTTTCAGCTCTGTATGATTTTGCCGTACAACCCCGCATGATTCTATTGGCAGGCAGTTGTTCCTGTGGCTTTACGGTCTGTCAGCAGCCTCCAGGTCCTGTTCTTTCTCTTTTTTGGAAATGATCAGATAGTAGGAGGGCATCATCAAAAGGCACAGGATAGTGGATGCGATCAGACCTCCGATAATAACGAAAGCCATACTCGACATCATCTTGTTGTCGGAGAACCAGCCCATGGGGACCATGGCAAGGATGGTGGTCAGCGTCGTCATGAGGATAGGGCGCAGGCGGATCTTGCCGGCGGTGATCAGCGCTTCCTCAAGCGTCATATGTTCCCGTTCCTGATTGACGGTATCGACGAGCAGGATACCGTTGTTGACGGCGATACCCATAAGCATGAGAAAGCCCATCATGGAGACCATATTCATACTGCTGCTCATCAGGAAAAGCAGGACGAAGGAGCCGATCAGGGAGAAGGGGATACAGGTCATGACCATCAGCGAAAAACGAGGAGACTCAAACTGCATGGCCATCACGAGAAATACCAGGAAAATACCTGCAAGGATGGCGTTAAAAATAGCGGAAAGGTTTTCGGTCTGCATCTCCTGCAGAGAGGACGTGGCGAGTTCCACGCCGTCCGGAAGTGTCATCTCAGAGGTCATCCTGTTGACCGCTTTCGTCACTTTTCCCTTCATTTTTTTAGCAGGTGTAGCGGAAATAGTATTCTGGATTTTTCCTCCGCTCTTATGGATCATCTGCAGCTGCTGCCTGTACTCGATGGAAGCAATATCGTGCAGTGTGATTGTATTGCCCATGGCTCCGGTCAGCGGCTTGTTCATCAGCTGGTTGACATCCTCGTAAGTGCCGTCGGCATAATTGAGAATGATATCGTACTCATTTCCGTTCATAACCATATGGGCGGCTGTGACGCCGTTCATGGTCTGGTAGAGTTCCATGGCTACCTGAGCGGGCGCAAGACCTGCCGCTCCTGCCTTCTGGGGATCCACAACAATATGACCGGCCGTCTGCCTTGTCGCGGCGTCCGACTTGACATGAAGAACTCCGGGGATCCCCGACATAGCATCTTCAAGCTGTTCACAGGCCTTTGCCAGGGCGTCCTGGTCCTTGCCTTCAACGACCACATCGACAGTATTTGACGACACAGAGGAAGACATGGAGCTGCTGGATCCGCCGGATGGCGCGACCGAGATATCCGCTCCGGTGGTCATGGCCAGTGCCTGCGTGTATTCCTCCACGGCATCCTGACTGGACCTTTTGCACTTATCTACGGCATAAGCAGTCACGACAGCCTGGCTTCCGGTGATACTCAGGCTGTAGTTTTCAAAATTGGGATCGTCCCGGACCAGCTGGCCGATCGTCTCCATTTCCCGTTCCATGACTTCCAGGCGCATGCCGGGCCGGAAATCGGCTGTAATGGTGATACTGCCGTTGTAGTCCGCGGGAATGAGCTCAAATGTGAGCGTGGAGGCAAGGGCAAAGGAACCGATCAGAAGGAGTATGCTCACGAAAAGAGTCGTCTTCTTTCTGTACAGAAGCCTGCGCAGCAGCCTGTCGTACCTGTTCCGTACCCGGTCCAGGAAGCTGTTGACAGCACTTTTCTTTTTTTCACGGGGTTTTACGACCACATACAGAAGGGGAACAATACAGAGGGCGCTTATGAGCGAAGCGATCATGGCGACCACGATGATCACGCCCAGCTGGGAGAACATCTGTCCCGACAGACCCTTGATCAGGGTCATAGGGACATAGACGACGCAGGTAGTGATCGTGGATGCCACGATACTCATCATGACAGTCCCTGCGCCTTTTACGGCCGCTTCCCTGAATTCAATGCCCTCATCCGTTGCTCTGAAACAGCTCTCGATGACGACAATGGAGTTGTCGACGATCATGCCGATCGCAATGACGAGAGCTCCCATTGTGATGATATTGAGGTCAAATCCCAGCAGGAACATAATGACCAGTGTCGCGAAAACCGAGAGCGGCATGGAGCTTCCGACGATCAGGGAAGCCCTGATATCGCCGAAAAAGATCATCAGGACCAGCATGGCGAAGACGACACCCAGAGCAAGGGTCTCTCCGACAGACTTCAGGGCGCTTGTGATTTCATCGCCCGAATCATACATCATGTCAAAAGTCACGCCTGCGTCCTGCTTTTCGATCCTCTCCAGGGCTTTGCGCACATTGGAGGCCACGCGGACTGTAGAGGCACTTTGTACTTTATAGACCTGGATGCTTACATTCTCCTCGCCGTTATATTGGCTGACGGAGGACGGATCCTTGACGCCCATACTGATATCCGCGACGTCCTTTAGTCTGATCTGGGAGCCGGTCGCTGTGGTCAGCGTGGTGTTCTCCAGTGACTGAAGTGAGAGAATATCCGCGCTGGTATTGATACTGATCTCCTGTGAGCCCGCCTTAATCTTACCGGCGGGGACATTGTAGTCCGAAGCACCGACCTGCTGGGCAATACCGGAGATATTCAGGCCGTACTGGCGCATATTGTCCTCGTTGAGGCGGACACGCACATAATTGGTCCTGCCTCCGGTGACATCCACTCTGGCGACATTGCCGACACCTTCAAGCGCAGGCACGACAGTCTCTTCGATATAGGCCATCATATCCGAAGAGCCGTTGCTGGTCGCGGAGATCAGCACCGTCGGAACCTGATTGACATCCATCTCAATGATCACAGGATCCCTCGCGTCATCGGGCAGATCCAGGGTATCCAGGGCAGCCGACAGCGAAGTGTAGGCGTCGTTCATGTTCTGGCCGTAGTCATAGGTCAGCAGCACCATGCAGTAATCGTTGTAGGAATAAGAGGCGACTCCGTCCACACCGCTCAGGGTCTCCGCGGCATCTTCAATTTTGGATGTGACCAGTTCATCGATCGTCGTGGGGCTCGCGCCCGGATAGACCGTATTCACAAGGTACATGGGCAGTTCGATATCGGGGATCAGTTCCATGCTGAAACCCGGTATGGAAAAAATACCGAACACTATGATTCCCAGGACAACAAGCGCCGTGGAAACCGGGCGCTTCAGGACCAGTTTTGTGATATTCATTCAGGGGCGTTCCTTTCGGGCCGCTCCTGCAGACAGAGTATTTCCGCCGCAGGACCGTCTTTTAAGTATCTTGTTTCCCAGCCATACCCGGGGTCAAATGCAGACAGGCGCCGCATGCAGGGACTCACCGGGATGTCTCAGGACAGCCTTTTATTCTTCATAGCGCAATAACCGTGACTTCAGCCACGGGATACGCGCGCAAAAACGGAAACTCACTTCATCGCGCAGTAACCGTGACTTCAGCCGCGGGATACGCGCTCAAACCGTATATTTCCTTCGGGCATTTACCCGGGACATATTAATCGGACTTAACGGACATCACCTCAATGACAGCGCCGTCCTTGAGGCCGGCTCCCCAGGTAGTGATCACTTCGTCTCCCTCGGAGAGTCCCTCCGGGATCGCGATCATATCTTCGCTGTAGAGGCCGGCGACGACATTTCTGCGCACAGCCGTGATCTGGTCCCCACTCCTCTGGACGAGAAAGACATAGGCCTGGTCATTGTCGTAGTAGACCGCGTCAAAGGGGATCAGGATCTCGTTGTCGACAGAATCCGAGACAACAGACAGGTTGACACTTGTATTGGTGAGAAGGCTCTTGTCAGGAATGGTCAGGATATCCGCCTCAATCTTGAACAGGCCCTTCTGCTGGTCGACACCGGTCCCGATGGAAGAGACGCTGCCCTCCAGTTGGCCCTTGGAGGAGTCCAGTGTGACCTTGTCTCCGATGGACAGGTGGTCCCTGACATCTTCCGGTACATAGAAAGTTACTTTCATTATCTCCTTGTCGGAGATCGAGAAAGCCGGCTGCCCCTGGGCTGACATCTGATTCTCTGTGACGTTAACAGACTCGATAATACCGCTGATGGGCGCAGTTACAGTATAGAGTTCCTTCTGGTAGCGGGCGGACTCGACTCCGGTCTCAGCCGCTTTGATCTGGGCGTCATATACAGCTGTCCCGGCGGACGCGTTCTTTGCGTCCTCCGCGGCATCGATATTTTTGTTGAGGGCCTTGATCTGGGCGTCAAGCTGTTCAATATTGGCTTCCATGGTCGCAATGGATGTAGATGTCTGCGTATAAGCGGTTTTGGCATTGACGGACATGGCGTTGGCCTGCTCCAGGCGGTTTCTGAGCAGAGCCAGGCCGGAAGCCGACATATACTCGACCGCGATGGGAACTTCTCCCAGCGCGTGAAGGAGGGCCGAGGCGGTCTTCTGCTTTTCCGTATTGACGGAAGACACCTTCAGTTCCGGGGTTCCCGTACTGCCGCCGGCATAACCGGATTCCTCCTCAGTATTGGGCACAGAGAAAACCATCATGTCGCCGCCGTTTAACCGGTCTCCTCCTGACACCTCAGTGACGACGGTGCCGGGAATGGACGCGGACACAAGTCCGGCGGTTGTCGCGCAGTCGGGGTTGGCGGCGATAAAGCCCTGATAACGGACAAAGAGATCGTTGGTCTTGTCATAAACGCTCTTCTCGGCGGCGTAAGCCTTATCCGCGGCTTCCTGTGCCTGCTGGAGTTTTCCCAGGCTTCCCTTCAGTTCATCCAGCTGCTTCTGAGCGTTCTTTCTCTGAGTCCTCAGGGTGCTTCTCTGGGTCTCCAGAGATGTGATGCTCACATCCGCCTGCTTTTTGGCAGCGTGAATCTGGTCCTTTGCCGCTTTCTTGCCCGCCTTGGCGGTCTCCACCGCGTCCAGGGCGCTCTGAAGCTGCAGATCTGCCGGTTCTTCATCAAACACGCACAGCACATCTCCGGCTTCAACCTTATCACCGACCTTGACATTGACAGTCTTCACAGTTCCGGAAACAAGCGGAACGACGTTGACAGCTGTGTAAGGCGAGAGTGTTCCCACATAGGTACTGGTCAGTTCCAGTCCGCCGCGGGCTGCTTTCTGTGTCTCTACACGTGTCAGCTGCACCTCGTTTTCATTTTTTTTGGCGGTAGTCCCGCAGCCGGAAAAAGAGGCTGCCGCAATGACTGCGGTCAATGCTGCTGCCGCAATGCGGCAGATTTTGTTTTTCATAGATTCCTCCTATGACTATGAACATTTGAGCAAGGTCAACACCTGCAGCAGAAGCTGTCCTTCTGGCACGGCAGGAATAAATTCACGAGTAAATATATAAGAATGGCCAATTTACAGTAGATTGTAAGGAAATCATTCATTTCATACAATATACACTTTTTTTAAGTTGTATATCAGATTGCAGGTGATCCCAGCTTCAAACAGAGTAGAGGACCCTGCCGCCCTCAACCCGCCGACCGGCCCGTGACCGCCGTAAGGCGGAAAAATTCATTACACGGGCCTTGTCATAAAGCAAATTGAAGCAATCCGCAGCTGCGGATCGCTGCGGATTGCTTCGTTATTTTAGTCCTCGGGCACAATATAAGGTCTGTCCTCATATACTTTCAGCCCGGTCAGCCTGGCAATCTCGGATGTATCAAAATGGTTGTCATAATAGTTCTTCATTCTAACCTTTTTGTCGCCCCGCATATAGTAATAGCCTTTTCTCAGCTTTCCGTCCCTGTCATTGTATCCGCTCAGATCGTTGAAATCATAGGAGATCTCAATCAGATCACCTTCAGGAGAGGTGAAAGTATAATGCCAGGCGTTTCCGGAGACCTGACGCCCCTCCTGACGCAGGAGTTCGTAGAGTGTGCCGAAGCTGATGCCCGCATACTTGGGATTTCCGATCACACCCTCATAGTAGATCCTGTCCTCTGCAGACTGCTGCCCGGCTGTCGCTCCACTCCCGGGTGTCTCTCTGCCGGCTGCCTCCGGCGCACTGCCCCCGTCAGCGGTCTTATAGATCCGGACACTGTCCGGCGCGTGAACCACTTCAAAAATCTCCTCATCCGTGAAGTTCTGAAGTACCTGGTCAAAGCGGTAATCCAGCGCACAGGCCAGGAAATTCTTGCGCATCAGGGCATAATCATCCTCATCGAGATTCCCGATCTCGCCCGTCGTATCTCCTCCCTCAGCCTCATATTCGATGACATTTCTGAGGAAATGATCATACTGTACAGTATAACGGACCTTCAGGTTCTCAAATCCTTCTTTTTCCGCAACTTCCCGCAGGCTCCTCAGCTGTTCATAAAGGGCTCTCATACTCTTTTCATCCGAGAAACCGCAGATCACTTCCGCGTTCACCAGTCCGGATTCCTCTGACTTACGCAGATACAATCCCTGTGTCATGGGAAACTTCCGCTGCTCGAGCAGCCAGAGAAAAACAGAGCTGTCATAATCATCGAGAAGCCGGTTCTCCACCTCTTCCAGGGCCCAGTAATAGTCGTCCAGTATATGAAATTCCATTCCTGTGTCATCATCCGTGACGGTCCAGAGATGGTCCAGATAACCCTCCTCGTCCTCCTGAATCTCCACATACCCTTCGGAGACACTGAGATTGCTTCGTCCCGTCAGCTTTTTGGCATAGGATTTGATATCACTCTGGTAATACTTTTTTACACATCCGCTCAGCAAGATCGACAGGATCACCACAAGCGGAAGAACAGCCAATATTCTTTTGTAATAATCTCTGAAAGCACTGTCTTTCATTCCTGCGGCTATGACCTCCTGATCTTATGGAAGCTGATCCGGGCAACCGATCCGCCCATATGGTCCCTGGTTCGGGATCAGGGCAGGTACAGCATCACGGAGACACAGAAGAGATCCCCTCTTGTCTCGAATTCAATGACCCCGTTGTAGCGTGTCACAATGTTCTTGACCGATTCCGTTCCGATTCCCACGCCGGAATGCTTCATGGAACGGAACCTTCCTTTTTTGTCCTTTTCAGGGGCAATTTCGTAGGTATTGTCAATCGCGAGAGCGAACGTATTCTGGTTGGTCTGTCCCCTCACGTCAATCTTCCCTTTCCCTGCTCTGAGCCGTTTGCAGGCTTCGACAGCGTTCTCCAGAAGGTTGCCGAAAAGGACGCTCAGATCTGTTTTATCGATTTTGATGTCCTCGGGAATGCCGATCTTCACTTTATACTCTATATTCAGCTGGGCAGCCTCACGGGCAAAATAAAGAAGAACGCCGTTCACTGTCGTATTGCTGCAATAGACAAGGGCATCGTCCAGCTGATACTTTTTTCCGATCTCATACAGATATTTTTTCAGTTCCTCCAGGTTTCCGTCGTTCACCATATTTTCTATGGTGACAATATGGTGGCGCAGATCATGGCGTCCCTGACTGGCTGTGCTGATACGCTGATTGAGATCCTCGTACTGCATGACCTGAAGGGCGAGCACATGGTTTTCCTCCCTCAGGTGCATATATCTGGCATTATCCCGGACCAGTCTCAGGATCAGGTAATAGATCAGGAAGGAACCCAGGTTGACGATTCCCAGGAAAATGACATTGTAAACATTGGTCGCCCAAATAAGGGGGCTGCCCGTCCCGTAAAATTCCTGGGCCCAGATCAGATAAAAAGTAGTCGGAACCAGCCAGCTGAACTGCCAGATATAGTTGGGCTGCATCTCCTGCGTGACGGTGTCCTTTTCCCATTTCATAAAATAGAAGACCGGGATCAGGATCAGGGGAGAGACGATGGCGAGACAAAGTGTTGCGGACCACCTGTATCTGTCCATCACGAGATCGGGAAAAAGATATCCCTCCAGGCATTTGGAAGTGACTGTGGTCATATATCCGACATTGATCAGCATAAAGCAGAAAAACAGCATTCTGCCCGGGTGGCTTTTATTGGCGGCCACATAGAGCGTCGCGATCAGGACGAATCCCATCATCTCCACTATGACCATGACAATTGCGGATTCTGAAAAATAGACGTTGAAAAGGCTTATAAACATCCATGTGAGGAGGATTGCCTCATGAAGAAGCGCAGTGATCTCAGGCGAAAAACGCCTCTTACCCCTGAATGGATAAAAGGCGAGCAATATGAGAGGTACGGCTCGGACCAGATTGTATAAAATTGCTTCCATCAACGTGAACGGAACCATGAATACTCCTCTTTGTAACCCTTCCACAGCATACCGGAACACGTCAGTGCACAGGAATTGTCAACGGAGAATACGTCTTTACAAAGTCTTTCGAATATGGGCTCATAAATCGGCAGTTTCTCGTTTGACATCGGGGATTGTCCGTGCTCCGGCACAAACCTTCGGATGCGATCTTCAATGTTGCCAGACAGGGGTTTAGTCTGTGCCTGATTATCACAGTATACAGTTATTCCCCTTTTTTCGCAAGACAAGGTGTATCATCCTCTCAGCGGGCTCTTCCTGCCGGCTCTTCCAAAAGGAGCTTAGCTGCACTTCCTTCGGTGTCCTGCCTTGTGCCGCATCTGTGCGCATCCTCCCGGAGATTTTTACGCTGCAGGAGATCGCAGATCCTGTAACGTAAAAAACCGCCGGGGATATCCCGACGGTTCTCCTTACTAATATAGATCATAATCTGACCTGGCGGAACAGATAGGCCGCATGGGCCTTGCGTATTTCCGCCATTCTCCTGCGGCTCACAGGCACCTGATAATTCTCCATGAGAAAAACTGTGCTGTCGTCGATCCGCTGGACATATTCGAGATTGACAATGATTCCCTTTGTACATGTGACAAAGGAATCGTTGGAGCAGAGGATCTCTTCCATCTGTGCCTGGCTGGTACGGATTTTCTTTTTGCGGTTGTTTTTCAGATAAAGAATAATCCGGTGATTGTAATATTCGGAGTAGAGGATATCGTGCAGCAGGCAGCTGGAGCCATCCGGAAGCGAAACCACTCTCTGCATCTCGTAGTCCGCCAGATTGATGATGTCCATGGCCTTGACAATATCTTCATGTACAAAGGGTTTCAGCAGATAATAATCAGCTCTGAGCGAATAGCTTTCCGCAGCAAAATCATTGCTGGTCGTGACAAATACCATTCGAACCGCTTTGTCTGTCTTTCTGACTGCGGCTGCCGCCTCGATTCCGTTCATTCCGTCCATATAAATATCGAAGAACAGCAGATCGTATTTGCCCGGTTCAAAAGCATTCAGAAACTGCTCTCCGCTGTCAAAAAGGTCAATCGAGTCAACTCTGTATCCCTTCTCGCGAAGAACTGTATCAAGCTCCTTGAACAGTGTTTCACGGTCATCCGCCCTGTCATCTATAATAGCTGCGCGCATAAACTACCTTTCAACAAGTCACCTCTTTACAGATTCCATCTATCATTTAAGATTCGCTCTCTCTTCCGGCAGGTCATCCTGTCAGCTGCTCTTGCGTAAAGTCGGCTTATCACCGGGTTTCATCTGAGAAATATCATATTTGATGCTGATCCTCTGGCGTCCGACAATAAATCTGCTGTTGATGCGCTGCTGCAGCAGAACGCAGTCCTCTTTGGCAGAGTTGGGGAGAAGGATAAGGCACTGGCCTTTGCCGTAGGAACAGATTGTATCACAGCGGTCCACGCTCGCGCAGGCGCTTTCAATCAGGCGCTCGGAGAGACGCTCCAGCACAGAGCCGTCTTTCATGGGATTTCCCTTGCCGTCCAGGATCGTGCACAGGACAAGACATGAGGGGCTGCCGGTTCTTTCGGAAACGCGTTTGGCAGAGCGGTAAATACCCTGGAAGACAGGATAGCTGCAGAGATATCCGCCTTCGCAGCTGTCATCGTCGCCTTCGAGATCCTTCCGGATATCGGTCAGGGCTGTATGCTGGTGGCTGATTCCCTTGGCGAGGTGCTCGAACCACTCCAAGATCTTTCCGGAGGGATGGATTCCCAGCTCGTCAAGATAATAGTTGACTGTGCATTCATAGAGGCGGACCGCCTCATCGTATCTGCGCATCCGGACGAGAGCTTCCATTGTCAGAGACTCCCAGTCAGAGAGAGGAGCGATGACAGAGGCATACTGTCCGAGCTCCTTCATGCGGTTGAAGTCCTGCATCTGGCGGAGAATGCCGCTGGCCTTTTCCACACAGTCGGAGAACATCTCCTCATAGCGGATCGACTCCCGGACTGCCCACACGTTATTGGTCTGCATGGGAAGGAAATCTCCGTCATAATGATAGCAGGCTTTCAGATAACAGTCCAGTCTGCGGGCGGGGTCAGTCTCCTGCTCTGCCTCTCTGTGCAGTTTCTCGAACTCGTACGCATCTTCCTCGACTTCAATTTCATCCGTCCAGTAGAATACGTCCTTGTCGGAGATAATGTAGTTGACCTTGGGCAGGCCCGCCTTTTCAAGATATTTCTTGGCGTTATAAATAACACTCCGGAGAGAGTGGTGGGCATTGTCCACTTCTCTGTCTCCGAAGAGAAGCTCCTCAAGACGGTCGCGTGTAACACCTTTCTCCCTTGAATGAATCAGAATCTGGAGAAGGGCATTGTTCTGGGAAATCGAGGACTTGGAAGAGCCCGCGATCATCTTTCCGTTATAACTCATGGAAAAACCGCCCAGCATTTTCACAAGCAATTTCTGTTCTGTCTTTTCTCCAATCGCAGTCATCTTCATATCCTCCAAAGTTGCAGGCCGCTGTATCAGTGCATTCTTCCGGCGGTTCTGGAAGACTTTCTCTCTTGCACTCACTTATCATTATCTACTATTTTTCATTAGTATTATAACCCACCTCTATTCAAGTATGTTTTCCATTCGAGTCGTTTTTATACCGTTTGAGTACTCTTCGTGTACTCAAACGGCAGTAAAAAAAGACGGGCAGGAAGCGCTCATATGCCATCCTGTCCGTCTTTTTACTGCCCGGTTCCGGGCCCCGTCATTCCGGATCCTCACTGCTCCACCTGCAGCGAAGGTTCTTTTCTGCGGGCTCCCAGCCCGTCATAAGTATTGAATTCCACGCTGTCTACGACCACAGAATGTTCGTTGTCATAGACGACAATATTGAGTCCGATCCTCTGAACAGCGTACTCGATGTTATTGATCTTGACAGAACAGGTCAGATATCTGCCTGCCCCTCCTCCGGCACCGCTCAGTCCGCCCTGGCTGATGAGCGAATACTCGGACCCGTCGGGCAGTGTCCCCGTACAGCTCAGCTCTTCTTCGCTGATTTCCTCCAGCTTGTCCTGTCCCGGAATCAGTACCGCGTAATAGCTCCACCTGTAGTGGCCAGGAAGGACCTCTTCAAGTCCCAGATCGGCCAGAAGTGCCTGAATGTCGGATGTGATCTCCCTGGTCCCGTCGTCCCGGATCGTGAGGAAAATGCTGTACTGCCTGTTCTCCGCAAGCAGGCGCAGGTATTCATGGATGTCCCCTGTCCTTCGCAGTGTCATATCTCCGGTGATCCGGCCGACTTCAAAGCGCCTTCCGGATTTGCCGTTCACATATATGTAGACATTGCAGGACTTGAGGTCAATCCCCTTATTGCCGACAAGATGTCCGAAGTAGAGGTTTTTCCTGTCCTGTTCCAGTTTCAGATACTGCTTGTTGTCGGGGTCTGCGTTGTCCCAGATCTCCGCCTCCACAGAGCTGATCTTTTCATAGACATTTTTAAAATCAGACACTGTAAAGGACAGCTCTCCCGTCTGTGTGTCACAGTCGGTGATCGTGATCGTTGATGTCGGGGCAAGTCCCTGCGCGCGCAGCAGGTCCATATCATAAATATCAATGTCCGCCAGTTCCTGCATGAACCGGCTCTTCTTGCTCAGCTCTGCCTCCAGATCCTCCGCTCCATACTTTTCAAACAGGGTATCCTCTGTCCCGTACAGATTCGTTCCCAGGCCAAGACGGTCTCCGTTGATCTTTACGCCGAGAGCTCCCAGCGTGGTCGGAAAATCGTCCAGAGTAGTATACTGGCGCACTCTGTCAGGCTCCGCGGGTTCCACAGCGGAATTGATATAGGCCGTGTAGGTTCTGCGGTCGTAGTCAGCAGGCACGTCGATGCAGAAATCGCTGTCCATGGTAAGATGGTCGCCGCTCAGCACGATCGTTGTATTTTCATAAAAATCCTGCTGCTGGATCCAGCGGACAAACTCGTTGACCTGTCTGCTGGAACAGGCGAAGGAATTGGCGTAACGGTTTCCTTCGAAGTCCTCACGGCACAGGTCACACTGGTAGCCGTCTTCAAAGTGGGTATCCACAGTGAGAAGGGAGAAGTTAAAGGGCTCGTCTTTGGAAGCAAGCTCCGTCACTTTTTCCTTTGCGTAGGAAAAGAGCTTGCGGTCCTCATAGCCCCAGAACACATAATAGTCCCTGGGGATCTTTCCCTGCTCAATAGCCCATTTATAGTCGCAGATCTCAAAATCGCCGTGCTCGGTCAAAAAGAGTCTGCGCCCGCCGAAGGTGGCGTCGGAACCGCACATGAAGGCCTGATTGTAGCCTTCTCCGTCCAGAATGTCCCCGATCGTCGTCACGCCGGAGAAAAACGAGTCCTGCGTGTTCATCTTGTTGAAGGAACCCCGGGTATCCGTGAACTGCTCCTCCAGATCGACTTTGAGGGGAAGTCCGGAAGACTGGGTGAAAAGGCCTGCCATTGTATAAGTGGATCCGGGCATGACGTGTCCGCCGTTCAAAAGCCCCGTATTGCCGTTAAAATTGTCGCCCTCGCCCGAGAGCCTGGTCAGTTCCGGGATCACATTGCGGGGGAAAGCGCCGCCGCTGTCCTGGTCCGCGTAGGTCGTCTCTGCTGACTCGAGATAAATATAGATCAGGTTTCTCTTTTTTTCCGGAAACACGATCGATGTCTTCTTGGGGTCTACATAGTTGTCCTCAATAAATGAGGAGTCCTCCATCTGGTCCCGGATGTAGCGGATCAGATTGAGCTTGACAGTGATCACACTCATGGTGATCACCAGGGCTATGAGGGCTCCGATGGCGGACCTCATCACAAAAACCCCGCGGGCTTTTGGCTCATGCCGTGTGTGCACGATCATCAGAAAGACGCTGAACATGATCAGAAGCCCGGGCAGAAGGCACCGGGTGACATATTTGATGATCATTCCTCCCCCGGTTCCTTCCAGGGGCGCCTTCAGATGAAAAATGATCTCATCCATCTTGAGGCCTGCCCAGGTCGTGAAGGCCCAGATCGCGGTAAAAAACAGCACTGCGGAAACAGTTACCAGAACAACTGTGATGCCGGCCGCGATTTTCGTCTGAAACCAGGGTCTGCGTGTCTTTTTCACCTTGTCTTTCTTATCTCTGTTATTCTGATTGTCTCTGTTATTCTGATTGCTTTCAGGGGAGTCTTCTGATGTGACAGCCTTGCTGACGCCGGAATCAGCACTTCCCGGCATCGTGAGCGGTTTTTCCTTCTGTTTTGCCTCAGCCCTCTCTCCGGTGGCCGGAAGAGGCTGCTTCGCGATGTCCTTTTTTTTCGGCATCTTTCTATCCTTTTTAATCAATTTTCAGTTGCGACACCCGGCTGCCTGCATGCCGGAATCCTCCGTTTTTCGTAAAACTGTCTGAAAAATCAAGGTCAGGCTTGCAAAGCTTCTCTTTTCTGTTATAATAGTTCGTGTGCAAAAACAGAGCATGCAGGTGTAGTTCATCGGTAGAATACCAGCTTCCCAAGCTGGGGAGACGGGTTCGATTCCCGC
>AUXO014311589.1_pt1 | contig 16065 bp, 23 predicted proteins | sample 768731 | NCBI WGS metagenome assembly AUXO01 (sample SAMN02715735, study PRJNA202380) | gut metagenome | biome: sheep rumen | host: Ovis aries | place: New Zealand: Palmerston North
ATTGCACAATATGTATTGTGCAAAGTAAAAGAATAATCACAGTTTAGAACTGATATATCAAAATTAGTATAATCAAAAATAAAAGCCAAAAAGTAAAAGCCCCCAACATAAAAAAATTCAGAGAGTTCAGTTCAGGACTACGTTTTGGCTTACTTTTATGGTTCAGTTTGGTTCAGGGAGGAGGGGTATTATCCCATTCGAATCGCATAAATTTAGAGTAATATCCCCCCGCGCGCACCTCACAAATTTAGGAAAGTGTAGCATAACTGTAGCATATAACTGTAGCAAAAGTGTAGCAAAAGCATTTGAAAAAGTGTAGCAAATATGTAGCATTAGTGTAGCATTAGTGTAGCAGTGTGCTACAGTATGCTACAGTGTAATATTTATATAGTAATGAATAAGGAATGACACGATTTAGAACACAGAGGGAAGTAAGTGAATACTTTTGAAAGAATCCTAATGACAGGAGTTTTATAAGTAGGAATATTAAGAAAGGGAAGATAATCAAGGAGAACGGTTGATATACAATAGTAGATTATAATGAAGATATAAAGAGTGTAGCAAGCAGTAATGAAGTAGATATAGATAAAGTAGTGTATGATTTACAGAAAGAAGTAGAGAAATTAAGGAAAGAAAACAAGGAATTAAAAGAAAAATCAGAACAGAAATCAGAACAAAAATCTGACAAAAAAGAAAACTGACTCTTAGATATAGATAATTTAAAATATCTCATGGATATGTTACAAAGGAGGAATAAGTTTATACAGGCTGTAATAAAAGACTTTTTTGATAGCCATTCATGACAATATGACCGAGAATGAGCAATAGCAGAGGTATATAAGAAATATAAGTTTGAGGAAAATCCTACAGATGATGATGAGATAATGTATATCTTAGAACTAATCTCTGATAACGATAAGAGTTAATCTCAGATAATGAGAAGAACTAGTTTATCTCGATTATCAATTAAAGCAAATATAAAACAAGGTCAAAAAAGGATAAGTAGCACTAGTGTAGTTTCTGCTCACTTATGTTCAGACAATCGTAGTTTAAGTTCATGTTCTAATTCTGCTAATTCAGAGAAAATATAGAAAAATGTTAGAACACCTAGAATAATAAGTATTAGTTTCAGCATTTTTAACTAGTAGAAATTAAAGGATTTATTTATCTAGTTTATTCTTAATATCATAAAGCACATCTTCAATGCTGTCTTTATATTTTCATACATCTTTAGAAAAATTTTCTAATCCACCCAACAAAATACCAAGCATAACAGTATTAGCAATAGTTAGGATAGTAATGATTACTAATAGTCACATCTTATCTAGTGTAATATCTAAATTATCTCCTTATTATAAAAAACATTTGAAATGTAAAGGGAAATATATAGAAAAATAATACTCCAAAGAAAATATATCCAAATGATATAGTCACTATCTCGTAGTTTTTTATACTGCGAGTTTTTTTATAAATGAAAACAAAAGAAGAAATTGAGAGAAAATACAGAAAACTAGTTCAAGAGTTAGATTACTCATGCAAGGTAAAGCTCTGAAACAAGATGAAAGAGATATATAGAAAGCAGAAAGCTATAACAGATAAGGAGATAGCTAAGTGGACTAGGAAGATAGAGAGTTATAAGAACAAGAAGATAAAGGAATATGATCGTAAATGTAAGAATGAGATAAGAAAATTAGAGTGAAAACCTGAGAAAGTCTATAAAAAGAAGAAGAAAACACTGAATCTAGTGGAATTTGCTATGGAACTAATGCAAGAAAATGCAAAGTTAAGGGATACAGATATATCAGGGAACTGAATATGTATTAGTTGTGATAAATTTAAGACACGAAAGGAGTTAGCATGATGACATAGATGGAGTAGGAGAATCAAAAATATTTGTTTATGTGTAACAAATATCAATGCTCAATGTCATTGATGTAATTTTACAACCTGACCTAGATGAGATAAGCTAGCCTCAGATAGAGTTAATGCAAAATATGATGAAAATTTAGACATAAAATATTGAAAGTGAACAAATACTCAGCTCAGACTAACAAAGGAGTCTTATTTTAAAAACGACTACGATGGGAACTGGGTTTTAGGGACTAAAAACATCAAACCAACAGATAAAGATATAGAGAAATACATAGAATCACTTATAGAGGAGAACGAATTAAGATGGAAATGAAAAGATTTTTATAGTCCATCAAAAAAACGAAGAAAGATACGAGAAGAATACAAGCAGAATTAAGAACTGCTTACTTTTATTTTTAACTTAAAAAAAATGGAGTTATTAGACAAAAGCAACACCAACAATCACGCCTGAATAGAGAGGCAAGAAAACTCAGAAAAAGCAGCAAAGTTACTCAAACTAGTATCAGATTACAGAACTCATGTACAGATGTATGAGTATATGCCAACATGGGACATCTTAGAATTTCTACATAATTTAGATAACGAGATAAACGAAAGGTATAATAAGGAAGTAAAGGATGCAGAAAGAGATAAGATTAAAGAACAGTATTTTTTACTCACTCATAAAAAGCCATTTCTCTGATGGAGTAACGAGAGAATCCTAGAAGAAATGGAGAAATATAAGAGTAAAGACTTATCAGAAAACACTTTAGATAGTAAGAAAAGTAAATGGAAGACAGCACTAAACAAGTAGATAGCACTAAACAGCAAGTAAATAAAAGTAGAGGAAGACCTGCATGACCTAGTAAAGATTTGATAGTGATAGGTAAAGTAGAGAGAACAGGAGAAGCCTGAAGTGGTAAATATGTTTGACCTGATAAAATAGCAATGAAGAAAAAACTGACTTATAAAGAAAAGGCATTTGTTGATGAATATTTAGAATCTCATAATGCTAGTGCAGCATATAGAGCATCTAAATGAACATTAGCTAATCCTGAAGAACGATTAGATAGTGATAGACCAAACTGAATGTATATGAAAAGAAAGGAAAAGATAAAGCAGTATCTACAAGAGAAGATTATGACAGATGCAGCTGAGTGCTTAGATATACAGATGGATTTAATCAGAAATGAGAAAACACCTGCAGCAGTAAGGAATGCAGCGATAGTAGATAGATTAAACAGAATGTGAATAGGTAAAGAGAAAGAAGAAAGTACAGAATTTCAAGGAATATGAGAGGTTACTATCACTATTAAACACAAACAACCTGAGATAATAGACATGGATAATCAGGTTGAGATTTTAGATTCTAATGATTGAGAAGAAAACGATGTGAAAGACATTCAATCCGAACTTTGAGATGACTGAGAAACAAGCTGAAGCACGAGAGGTGCTGACTGACAAAAAGACTAAGCATATAGGATACTGAGGATGAGCATGAGGTGGTAAATCCTTTATAGGAGTAATGTGGCTATGGTATATGGCACAAAGGTATCGTTGAACAAGGTGGTTTATAGGTCGTAGAGAATTATCTAACCTTATGAAGACTACAGTAAACACTTATTATAAGATGTGACAGACATATAATATACCTGCTAAGTTTATGTGAAGATTAGATAAAAAGTATAATATTATCAGATTTGAAAACTGAAGTGAGATACTTTTATTAGATTGTGCAACACAACCTGCAGATCCATTATTTACAAGATTTGGTTCACTAGAATTAACATGATGATTTATAGATGAAGCAAATGAGATAGATGAACAAGCCTTTACTATCCTAAATACTCGTATTGCTAGACAAAAGAACAAAGAATATAATCTAACACCTAAACTATTATGTACATTTAACCCTGATCAATGATGGGTAAAGAGAAAGTTTTATACTCCTTATAAATCTTGAACACTACCAGAAGATAGAGCCTTTATTCCTAGTTTAGCTACAGATAATGAGTTTGTAGATCCTGCATATATAGAACAATTAAAGAGTACAACAGATGAAATTACTAAGCAAAGATTGCTATATTGAAACTTTGATTGGAGTTGAGAAGCAGGAAAGCTATTTAGACATGATGAGATAGAAGATTTATTTGAAACCTATGTAGAGAAATCTGATGTAACATATATAAGTATAGATGTAGCAAGGTTAGGAGATGATAAAACAGTTATATGTATTCGAAAATGATTAGAATGTATAAAGATAATTCAGTATGAAAGAAATACTATACCTGAGATAGCAGATAGAGTAAAAGACTTAGAGCAGATGTATTATGTTAGTAGAAGAAATATAGTAGTAGATTCAGACTGAGTATGAGGTTGATTAGCAGACTTATTAAGAGGTTGTACTAACTTTGTAAACAATTCAAGTCCATACAAGCTAGAATCAGAAAAAAAATGATATGTTATAAGGAATTATGCTAATCTTAAAGCTCAATGTTACTTCAAACTCAAAGAAATGATGGAGAAAAGACTGATTAGAGTATATGCAGACTGAGTAATAAGAGATAAATTATCAGAAGAACTAGAGAATATCTTTATAACAGGAATAGATACTGATGGTAAAGTGAAAATAGAAGATAAGAAAGAGTTAAAAAGGAGAATAAATCGTAGTCCTGACTTTGCAGATGCTATCATGTTCAGAATGATATTCCTAGTAGAACAACTAGAACAAGATGAGAACACCTTTACATGAACATACGAAGTAGATCGAGATAGTATTCTCTATTAAAAATGCTAATGTCAATATTGTAAAGCAAGAGCTTAATTGAATTATCGAATATAATATCATATTATGGGGGAAATAAAGTTTATATTCCCCCTTTTCTATATGAAAATAAATGAAATATTAAACCAAGAAGACTTAGATAAACTCCTAACTCAGATTGATAGAGAATATCAAGAGGGTTTTAACTATGTTGTAAATAAAAGGAATCAATATAGAGATAGAGTTATCAGGTGGAATAAACAATCAAAAGATATAAACAAAATCAATATCAATATGATAGCTAATGCTACAGATACTTTGATAGCTAGTTCATATACAGATTGATTAACAGTAAATTTTGCTTCAGCTGATTGATGGGTATCTGCAGATAAAGCAGATAATCTTAATTATATGGCTGAATTTGATAATAACGAACAAGATTATCAACAATTATACTATCAAAAAGAACAAGATAGATACTTTTTCTGAGTATGAATAAGGTATAGATACGGTTGGGATGATGTAAGAAAGATGCCTAAATTCTTAGTTATCAACCCTTTATCATGGATACCTGATCCAATACCATCTCAGTTAGGTAACTTTGATGGTTCATGATATAGATTTCACTGATTTGAGTTCACTACTTCAATAATGGACTTAATGGCAGATGAAAGCTACGATAGAGAACAACTAGATAAGGTTGTAGGTAGCTATTTTTCTCCTGAAAATCAACAAAACTGGGTAGCTTATGCAGCTGCATATAATTATGTAATGCCTAGTTCATGTGATGACTTAAAAACTAACTTCTCTTTAGATGTATATCATCACTTTACTAACTTTAATGGTAAGAAATACATAATTACTCTTACTAATGCTAGGAGAACAGTGCTAAGAGTAAAGGAATTAAAGCCTATCTTAGATGAAGAAAAGAAAAATCCTAATATGATAGAGTTCCCTATCATACTTAACTACCGAAAACCAAGAAGAAATGATCCATTTGGAGAAAGTATTTGTGATAAACTAGATGATAAACAGATAGCAAAGACAATCTTGTTTAACCTAAATATCATAAAAGCGAAGAAAGAAGCATTATGAGGTGATTTCATTTGGAACTCAAGACTAATCAAGAATAAAGATGATATATTAAAACCTACAACAAACTGAAGAAATATCTTTGTAGATACAGTAGAGAATCTTCAGAATGTAGGAATGGAAATCCCTAGAAGTCAGATTAAAGCTGATAGTATCAATATGATACAAGCCTTAGATAATGAGGCTATGTTAGACACTAATATAGACACATTACAACAAGGTATCGTTAGTGGATGAAGAACTACTGCTACAGAATCTCAAATAGCACAAGCAAATAGTAACATTATCTGACTATTAAATAATAAAATCAATGCTTGGGGAGATAAGAGATTCCGATTTGAATGGTGGAAAGGTTATCAAGAGAACTTTAGTAGTGTAGATAAAAAAAGTGTAGTTCTAGTAAGTAACTTTGAAATAAAATCATTTGAATTAGGTAAAGATGACTTCTTTACTAAGCAAATACCACACATCATTCTTTGAACTAAAGCAGATTTACAATCAAAGAACGAAAAAGAGCAGATATTCCGAGATAAATATCTCTGAATGGTATTAAATAATCCATCTGTTCCTGATGTAAGTAAGAGAATAGCACAAAGAATGTGTTTTAGATGTAACTGAAAGACACCTAATGAGATAAATGTACTAGTTCCATTAGAGAATGATGAAACAGTGGCATTAGGATTTGTAGAGATGGTAAATATGTGAGAAGTACCACACTCAATATTCAGTTATCCTAAAGAATATCTTAGAACTTTTTGGGTATATCTCCAAAAAGCTGAGAATAATAAAGCAAAAGATGTAGTTTTACAAGCTCTAAGGAGAGCAATGATAAATCTACCTCTCCAAAGTTCAGTAAATCCTGCATTTACAGAGATGGCTAACTCATCTAGTAATATAGCAATGAGTCAAGCTATGCAATGAGCTGATAAGAAAATCACTTCAAGGCAAGATTTAATACCTTGACAATGAAGTGCTACTGCTAGCTCAATTATTTAATCTTTTAATATTTAACCAATTAAGAATGGTAGTAAGAAAAATCGCAAAAGCAGCTATAAAAGTAGCTGATAAGGTAGCTAGTAATGCTAGCAAAGTTAAAAAATGAATTGATAATGCTGTTGCAGCTCATGCTTACAATAAAGCATCAGCAGCAGCAAAGAAGTATGTTTCAGATAGGTCTAAATATTATAGTATAGACTCTGACAAGAAGCCTGTTTCATCAAAGATAGCTCAGAAAAAAGCTCAATCTAGTTTAAAATGAATGAACAAGGCTATTGATAATTATTTCAAAGTATGAGGTAAAATGACAAGGAATATGGATTATTGAAATGAATGAAGATTAGCAAATACTTCAAAGAGGACAGCAAAGCACAACTTATCTTCATGAGTATTAAGTAAGAAAAAGAAATAATCTTTATATGTTAATAGAATACAATGGCTATTAAAAATCAATTAAAGGTAGAATTATGGAATGGGACACCAATTACTACCGTTGTGAAAAATGAAATAAAGGAAGAAAAAGTTGAGAGTAAGGAAAATGTTAAGAAAGAAGAAAAAAAGAGTGTAAAATCATTCTTTAAGAAGAAAAAGTAGTTTTATATGCTAATAATAAAAAGAATGGGAGATTTAATTGCTAAACTAGAGTGATTTAGACCATCTAATGAATGGCAAAATCACATTCAAGCTCTAAGAGATAAACAAGTAGAGCAGAACAAAATTCTTTTAGAGGGTGGGACAAAAATAAAAGGTATTTCACTAGCAGACTTTCTAAGACATGAGATCAAGTTCTTATGAAAGCTAAAAGAATGAATCAATATTAAGGATAAAGAGATAAAGGAAGCAATCCTAGACTGAATCCAAAAGAATATTGATGGTAGAATTAATGTACTCTTATGAAAAACAAGAGAATTTAAGATAGAGAATATATGCAAAGATGACTGCTATACAGAAGAAGATAAATATAGGACAGAGAATTATTGGATTGAATGGTTGGAAGCTCTACCTGTGACAATAGCTGAAGCAGAAAAGGTAAAAGAACAGCAAGTTCAAGCAATGGATGAAGCTGAAGTACAAGAGCAGATAGATGCTCTATCTAGCTTAGAGTCTGAATGACTTTAAGTTGTTGGTCTTTAATAGTTATACGAGTCGAAGATATTATATGAGGCTAGGTGGTTTTGAGTTTTTGTTCACCTAGCGACATATAATTGTAATCTCTTCGCCCTAGTATAAGGCATATTTTATACTTTAATGTATTACAATTATGGTAACACAAGATGAACTAATCCAAGCAGAATTGGATTGAACTATCGATGAGTTAGAAGCTAAGAATGACGATTCTAATGCTGAAGAAACTCAAGCAGCAGAACAACCTGCTGAAGAAGTAAAGGTGGAAGAAAAAGCTGAAGAAAAAGTAGAAACTAAGGTTGAAACTAAATCTGAAACTAAACCTGAAGCTGATACTACAACAGAAAAACAATCTAGTGTAGTAAAACTTCTTAAACAAAGGAATGAAGCAAGAGCCGAAGTCGAAGAACTAAAAGCTAAGATTAAGGACAATGCTGAGTTAGAGGCTAGAGTAAAAGAATTAGAAGAAAGTATCGCTAGCCAAGAGTTAGCAAAAGAAGCTCAAAAAGAAAAGGATGCTTTCTTAGAAAAGTACCCTATGGCTAAATGACATGAAGAGGGTATAGAAAAGATAATGACTGAAAAGGACTTATCTTATAGTGAGGCATTTCAATTATATGCAGCACAAAACGATCCTACATTGCTTTTGGATGAACAATATAGGAATAAATCGCAATCATGAGCAAGTCTAACAGGAGTTGCTAAGGTTGATACTTCAGTTAAGACACCAAAAGAGATTTCAGATTTTAATGAGATGTCTGATGATGATTTCTTAGCATGGAGTGATGCACAAGCAAAGAATGAAAGGTTGAGTTCATGATACTTAAAGTAATCCAATAATTTAACTTAGACTTTTTTAGATTACAATTTATTAAAAAATGGCAAACAATTTATCTGCTTTTACTCCTGAATACTGGAGTGCAAGAACTCAAAGACTTTTGAAAAGAAAGTTAATTGCTAGAGAAATAGCAAACATGGAAGAATCAGCTCTTCTAAGAGATTGAGATATGGTACATAGACCATACTACTCAGATGTAGTAGTTAATGACTACACTAAAGGTGTTGATGTAACTGTACAAGATGTATCAGCTACTGATGAATATCTAGTTGTAAATAAGTCAAAAGAAGCAACTGTATATATTGATGCTATAGATGTTAAACAAAACAAATACGATGCAGCAAATAAATACATTGATAGAATGACTTATGCACTTAAGAAAGATATTGATGGAAACTTCTTAAAAGAAGTATTGAATGCTGAATTTAATGTATCTGATGGAGATTTTGGAGGAACAGATGGTAATCCTATTACAGTATCTGTATCAAATGCTTTCCAAGTTTTCACTAAAACTGAAGCTAAAATGAATGCTAATGATATTGAAGATACTAAAGCTTGGTTCTTCGTAATTACTCCTGATGTTAAAGCAGCTATTCAACAGACTAACTTAGTAAACTGATTTAATCAAGCTGATGCTGCATTAAGAGGAACACTTAAAGGAGTTGGATACTTAGGAACATGGGGTAACTTCAACTTATTCGTATCTAATAATGTAGCTCACTCTAATACAGTTACTGCTAGTTCATTAGCTGCAGATGATACACTTACTATCAATGGAGTAACTATCACTTTCAAAGCTGCACCTGCTAATGCTTGAGAATGTAAACCAACTGCTGCTGCATTAATCGGAATGATTAACGGTAAAATGGCAACTGCTTGAGATTATGTAGACTTCTCTGCTGCTGATAGAGCTAAACTTATCGGAGTTAATGCTTCTGCTGTAGCTGATGGTTCAGATGTTAAGATTGTAACTTCAGGTCATGTAACTTATGCTCAATCAGGTGTAACACTTGGTGGAGAAATCGCTCACTGTTGGGCAGGTCAATATGGATGTACTGATATGGTTATCCAAAAAGATGTTGAAATTCAAAAGAACAAAGAACCAAAGAAAACAGGATACAACTATCTTGCTTGGACTTTGTACGGAATTAAAACATTCACTGAATGAGCTAAGAGATGTATTGAAGTTAAAGTTGCTGCTTAATTGCTCTCATTCTTCTTATATAGTCTGTGGGTGTAAAAGCTCACAGACAAATATAAGGGTAATGTTTTAATTACTAAGCAACATAAAATGAAAGAGATACGAACTAAAATATCAGTAACTAAGTTGGTGTTCTTTATTGTAATGCTATGCTTGTGTATCTTTACAGGATACCAATACCGAATAGGACAAGAGATACCTAACAAACTACGAGAAACAGTAGTTACTGCTATCGTGTCTTTTTATTTTTGACAAAAAGTATGAGAAAGTAAGAAAGATCCCCTTATTGATTTAACTGAGTATAAATCTGATAATAATGGACAGAGTTAAGGAATATTTGTCTAATCCTACTACTTGGATTAGCTTTACAGTATTTGTGTTCTGACTAGGTTGAGCATGGGTTTCTTTGAATGCTAGAATTACAGCTGTTGAGAAAGCACAAGCTGATATGGATATAGCATATATTCAATCAACACTAGCACAAATACAGACTGATATTCAATGGATTAAGATTGAATTGCAGAAATAATTTATCTCCTATGAGGTAAGATGGAATGGAATCGGAATTGGATATTAAAGACTTTAATACTCGCAATAGGACTTTTACTCTTAATAACGAGTTATATCGCTTCAACAAGTTTATAGATAAAGAAGCTCAAAGTATCCATCATATTATGGGTAAAATGAATAGGTTGAAGTATAATACTAATATAGAGTTAAATAAAGTTCTTATGAATGATAGAGAACACAGAGCATTAAATGCGTTCTTCAAGGATAAACAGAATCCTAGAGAACAGCTACTCAAAGTGTTCAACATAGTAAAACCTGTATTAAGTGCAGGAGTAAGGCAAGAACTAGAGATAATACTGAATTGTGATGATGATTTGTTTTATAGAGAAGAACTATTAAAAAAGAAAAATGGAAAACAGAGAATATAGAGATGAGAATTGAGTATGCAGGAATTGAATACAAATGCTAAAAAAGAGTTGTAGACAATGCCTTTTCGATACTTTATGTACTTATCAAGATAACAAAAATGACAGAAGAACAAATGAGGAATGAACTTGAAGAGATAACTAAAGAATTAGTTAGACTTCAAAATAAGAAATATCGTACTGATATTGTGGAGAAAAATAAAGAATACAAAGAAGTATGTTATAAAATGTGATTCTTAGAAGAGAGAAAGAAAAATCTTTTAAATCTTATAAAGAAACTACATGGATAAAATGGATAATAAATTTGAACTAGACACAACAGGTTGTCTATGACTAGGAGAAGAAGATAGAGATTATGTCTTATGTGAATGAGATATAGATCTTCTACCTGAATTATATCAACAAGACCAAATAAGATACGAATATAATCAATGAAATCAGAGTTGGAGTAAAGTATCTTGTACTATCTTTGCTGCAGTATGAATGCTATCAGATTTAATGAATTATGAATTTAGCTTAAAAGAAATCAAAGAGATAGATGAGCTAAGCTATGAGAAATGAAGAATAAGATGACAATGATGGTATGTTAAGAGTGCAGTAGATTTAGTTGCTAAATGGTGGAATGAAAAATATCCTGATAATAAAGTAGCATATTATAGAGTAAGTAAATACTCAGATATGGTAGATAAGATAATAGCTTTATGATATACAATGGATACTAATTATTGTCCTACTGTAGAATATGCTAAAGACTATTACCTAGATTGAATATTAGATTGATATGAGTTTTGAACTAAAACTAATTGACATAGTGTATGTGTAATAAATGACTGAGAAAGAAAGATAAAAGATAGTTATAAAGGAAGAAAGAATCCTAACTGAGATGATGTAAATATCTATGAAATAAAGAATCCATTAGCAAAGATAACTTGTTATTGACCACGATTATATGTCTATACTAAAGTTAAAGAAGATCATATAGAAGAAATAAAAAGACTGAATGAAGTAAAAGCTAAGTGTAATGTAATAATAGACCATTTAGGTGAACTGTGGCACATGGTTAATGATAAGAACTTTCAGGGAATATTACATTATACAGCAGAGAAATTAAGAAAGAAGATAGATGATGCAAATAATGAGTTAAAGAAATATTTATAATTATTTATTAAATAATGAGACCAAGTGAAATAATAAGTCTAGCTAGAAGACAAACATGATGTACTGAAGATATTGTTACTAAAGCTGAAGCATATAACTTCTTAAACTTTGTAATAGAAGATTTTTGAGCTGATATAAGAGCTACAGATAGTTGATACTGATTTGATACAGTAACAGTAGATGTAAATGCTTGAACTAGTGAAATAGATATAGATTCAGAAGCAAACATATTTCCATTATCAAAGATAGAATCAGTTTGGCTAAAAGATATTAAGACAAATAAATGGAGAGAAATACCAGTTCATTTCGTTGACAAAATGAATCCTAACGACTTTGAAAGTAATTGAGAGCCAAGAGTGTGCTTTATCACAAATACTAATCTAAATTTTGTTCCTAACATTAAGGAAAGCACAAAAGTAATGATATGGTGATTTGTATATAATCCTTATCTATGATATAATGAGATTACTTCTACACGAGATGATGATGAAGAAGATATATTTATTCCTAAGAGATGGCATTATATCATAATAGAATGAATGAAATATTGGATGTATGGTAATATGTGAAGTAATTTTGAAGAATTAAGAACAGCTTGTAGGAATTTCTATGATTCAGAAAAACTTAAAGCAATACAAAGCATAACAGACAGATGACAACTAGCAGATATGACTAGTTATCCTGAAGAAAATTATGATTCAATGGAATGACCTAATTTAGATGCTTTAATTTACTAGTATAAAGAGAATAATGGCAGATAATACAAATATATGACCAATATTTAGATGAGCTAACTGATGATTAAGTGATGATCTATTCACAGGTATTCAGAATAGTTTTTATTATTCAAAAAATATAGAAATCAGAGAAGATATGAGAAGTATCTATCCATGTCCACAATCAAAAGTTGCTACTGCTAGTTCAACAGTAACTTCAACACCTGTGAAAATGCTACAGATAACAGATACTATACGAGCAGTCTTCTCTAGTGATAAAGTATATACTTTTAACTCAGAGAATGAATCAATATCAGAAGTACATGACTTTAATATTAGAGTATGTGATGCTTGTATCTTTGGTAATAAAATATTTGTATCAACTAGAACAAAGTTATATCAATATAATTATGAGAATCCTGATTGGAGTAACCCTGTAGAAATATGTAGTTTGACTGATAATACTTATCATCCATTACTACCAACTTCTACAACATTGGTGATAGGAGATAAGAATATAATTAAGGTTATATTATATAATGCACTAAATACAGCAATAGATCAGATAACATTAGCAAGTAATTGTCTAGTAAAACTCTTAGATTTCTTATGATGATATACAAGAATAGTAATAGAGAAAGATTATTACAGAAATGAAATCTGATTGTGGGATAATAGTAAAGAAGCAATAAATGAAAGAATCCCTATGGATTGATATAAGTTTTATCAGTCAGTAGTATATAAAGGTAATCATTACTTAGTAAGTAATAAATGACTAGGTATGATGAACTGATATAATTATTTCATAATCAAGAGATTTGATAAATTTAGTGATAACATAAATAGTATTTGTGTATATGATGATAAGATATATATAGGTTGAACAGACTGAATATATATTTATTGAGCTAAGAATAAGAATTATAGTGAAGTATTATGAATGTGGACATATACTTGAGCAAAGGTATGAGCATTAGCTAGTAACTATCAAGATATATTCACTTCAACAGGAACAAAAATCTGATTTAATACTAATCCTGCTACTGATTGAGAAATACAAACAATGGCATATTATTGAAATAGTTTATCTCAGATAAAGCAATGCTTATATACTAGATTATGATATAAGATTACTGATGGTTGATTTATTAAAGCATATTATAGAACAGATAGAGTAAATTCACGGACAGAATTTACTATGGATTGATGATTAACTTCTCAAAGTAATATGAGAAGTCCTTTTGCTACAAGTATAAAACTCAATATGAGATTCCAATGGATACAATTCAAATTTGTTCTAAGTTGAGAAGATACTCATTTATATAGTGCAGACTTGTTTTATAATTGAATGTTAGACTAATGAAAGTAGTAGATTATGATTACATACAAGAGATAAGTACAGCAGATGCACTAAAAGCTGCAGCTAGTGATGTTTCTAGTTGATATAATTGAGAGATACCTTGAGTAAATACTTTCAAGATAAATGCAGAAACAAGTATTTATAATGAGCAATGAGGTTGAGAGTGATTAGGTATAGCTTGATGGAGTACAGATGTAAGATGGACTGCTTGAGTATGAACAATATCATGGAGTTCTTGAAATATTGATTTACCTGATTGAACACAGATACAAGTATCTAGTTGAAGTGCTAATGTTTCAGCACCTACATATATTTATGTTGATACTTCTGATTGAACAGTATGATATACTACTCATAGTTATGAAGCAGTATGAGAGAATAAGATAATGATATGTTCTGCATTCCCTAATAGCTGAAAGAATGTAACATTCCAATCATTCTGAAATGCAGACCAAAACTCATTAACAACAGGAAGTAGTATAGCAAACTGAACAATCACAGCTAACAATATAGCAAGTAATACAATAACAGCTAATAATATAGCATCATGAACAATTACAGCAAATGAGATAGCAGGTAATACTATCACTGCTAGTGAAATAGCAAGTTGAGCTATTACTTCAAGTAAGATTGACTCAGATGCAGTAACGGCAGATAAAATCGATGTAAGTTATCTTAGTGCTATCGCTGCTAATCTCTGAACTATTACAGCTTGAGATATATCTTGAACTACTATCACAGCAGGTAGTACAAGCTCTAACTGAATTAAGCTATATCCTTATTCATCTAGTCAATGAAGAATAGCTTTTTATTACAACTGAAGTCAGATATGATATTTACAATGACAATATAGTTCATGAGTTGGTAGTTGAGTAGTAATGCTTAATGGTAATTACATAGTGTTAGATTGAGATACATATATGTTAAGTAGAGATACATTAGATTTATCAAATGGTAAGTTAAGAATACCTGTATGAACTGATTTATATTAGATAAATAAATGGCAGTATCAGATTTAAACATAGAACATTGGGATATGGGGAAATGATTTTATTTAATGCAATCATACCCTGTTTTCTGAAAAATGTTCCAGCCGTATGAAATTAGTCGACCTATTTGATGGGGGTGGGATGACTTTTATGCAATAGACCAAACAACACATTTTGACTTATCATCATTTCAGCAATGAAATGAAGTATTTGCTTCAACATTGTTAATATCTAATCAATCATCATCAGATGTTACATTCTATATGGAAGTGTATTTCGACCAATATGTAAATTGACATTGGCAAAATCCATGAACATCTAATTGGGATATGTGATATATAACAATTGAATGAAAATCTGGAGATACAACATGGGCTAATGGTAGTTATTATTGGGCTTGAGTTGATGAGGATGAAATGCGACCTTGAATAAGCCAGTATAGATTAAGACTAGTTATTGATTGAACTGAGTTATCAACAATAAATTTTAGTCAATCTAACCTTAGTTTTGATACTACACCATGTCCTAACTGATTTATGCGAGTAGAGTGAGCAAATATATGCTATGTTCCACCTAGTTACTATAGCTGAAGTGCTAATACAGGATATAAGAAAAGAATACAATATGACACAAGTTATAGTTGAGCAACATGACAAACCCCTTGAATGATACGAGTTCCAAATGACTCTACAGACCATCATATCTATTATACTACAAGAAATTGAGTAGTTATGAGAACGAAAGAAACATACCCTCGACCATATAATCCATCTAGTACATGGTATTCAAGTAGATGACATATATGGATGACACCATCAACTCAATGGAGTCCTGAAGAAACAGGATATAATTATATATGTTATATAGATTCATCTTGATATAAGAGGAGATTATGACCTTGAGAGGTTGATTAGATTTATATTTTAAAATTTAACAATGTGAAAAATAATAAAGACATCAATGTGAAGCTGAATGTCTACAGCACCTAAGAAAAATATTGAAGTATCTACTGAACAAGAAGAAAATAAAAACAATGTCAA
>AUXO016536143.1_pt1 | contig 16062 bp, 15 predicted proteins | sample 768731 | NCBI WGS metagenome assembly AUXO01 (sample SAMN02715735, study PRJNA202380) | gut metagenome | biome: sheep rumen | host: Ovis aries | place: New Zealand: Palmerston North
GACATCAATCTGGTCCACGCTCCGGAGCGTATCATTCCTGGCAATATGGTGTATGAGCTGCTGCACAACAACCGTACGATTGGTGCAGATAACCGCGAAATAGGGGAGAAAGTGAAGTCATACTATGCAAGTTTCTGCCAGGGTGAGATTGTTGTGACCGACATTCGCACTGCTGAAATGACGAAGGTTGTAGAGAATACCTTCCGTGCCGTGAATATCGCTTTCGCGAACGAACTCTCCCGCATCTGCCGTCACGATAATATGGATGTGTATGAGATTATCCGGATCTGCAACATGCATCCCCGCGTGAACATTCTGCAGCCCGGTCCGGGTGTGGGTGGCCACTGCATCAGCGTGGATCCTTGGTTCCTTGTGGGTGATTATCCTCAACTCGCCAAGGTGATTGATGAGTCTATGAAGACAAATGATAGCCAGCCCGTGTTCGTGCTGGAGCGCATCTACGAGATTATGAAGGAAAACGGCATCACTGATAACCGGAAGGTGGGTCTGTACGGCATCACTTACAAAGAGAATGTGGATGATGTTCGTGAAAGTCCGACCCTCCAGATGCTCGATATTCAGGAACGCCACCTCGCCCGTCCTCTGAAGAGCTACGATCCATTCTTCACCGACAAGGAAATAGTGCCGAATCAGATTCTGGATTTTGACCAGTTCCTCAATGAAGTGGATATGGTGGTGATTATGGTCAAGCATGACCATATCAAGCAGAATTGGGATAAGTTGAAGGGGAAGGTTATACTGGATTGCCATAATGTTTGCCCGATGAAGGAGAATGTATATCATATTTAATTGAAATGGATTTCTGGCAGCACAGGTGGAACGATAGTTCGCAGTTCGATACTGCCTGTCAGAACAAATAAATAACTATCTGCATGAAAGGAATAGTACTTGCCGGTGGCTCCGGTACTAGGCTTTACCCGATTACAAAGGGTGTATCAAAGCAACTACTTCCCATTTATGACAAACCAATGGTTTACTATCCCATCAGCGCGCTGATGTTGGCAGGGATAAGGGATATACTTATCATCTCTACTCCTTACGACCTTCCTGGTTTCAAACGTCTCTTGGGTGATGGCTCGGATTATGGTGTACATTTTGAATTTGCAGAGCAGCCCTCGCCAGATGGCCTAGCTCAGGCATTCATAATTGGCGAGAAGTACATAGGAGATGATTCTGTGTGCCTTGTACTTGGCGATAACATCTTCTACGGCAGTGGATTTACGGGATTGCTACGCAGGGCTGTGAAGGATGCAGATGAGAACAAGAAGGCAACGGTCTTTGGCTACTGGGTGTCAGATCCCGAGAGATATGGAGTCGCAGAGTTCGATAGGCACGGAAACTGCTTGTCTATTGAAGAAAAACCGAAGGAACCTAAGAGCAACTATGCCGTAGTGGGGCTATATTTCTATCCCAACAAGGTGGTAAATGTAGCCAAATACATCAAACCATCAGCACGAGGGGAACTGGAAATCACCACTGTCAACCAAGAGTTTCTGAAAGACGGCGAACTGAAGGTTCAAGTCTTTGGCCGTGGCTTTGCGTGGTTGGATACTGGCACTCACGATAGTCTTGCGGAGGCATCTACTTTTGTAGAGGTGATTGAGAAACGTCAGGGCTTGAAGGTGGCTTGCTTGGAAGGCATAGCGTACCGCAACGGTTGGATATCAGAAGAAAAGATGAGAGAGCTAGCCAAACCGATGCTGAAAAATCAGTATGGTCAGTATTTACTGAAGGTGATTGATGAGATGAAAGAAGATATTAATTCACGAACGTTAGCTAAAGAATAATGGAACATGCCAAAATGATACAGTTACCAAAGATTTCTGATCCACGGGGGAATCTGTCGGTGATAGAAGAGTTAAAGGACATCCCTTTCAAAATTGAGAGAACGTATTGGATTTATGACGTACCGGGTGGAGAGAAGCGTGGGGGTCATGCGTACAAAGAGAATCAGGAGTTCATTGTAGCTTTATCTGGCAGTTTCGATGTTCTGCTTGATGACGGCAAGGAGAAACTGATTTATTCTTTGAACCGTTCTTATAATGGACTATATGTTCCAAAGGGGATGTGGCGGGAGATGGATAACTTTTCAACCAATTCTTTGGCGTTGGTACTATCTTCCACCAAGTTCAATAAGGACGATTATATTCGCGATTATAAGGAGTTTCTTTTATTTGCAAATCAGTGATTAAGAGCCTGACTTCCCTCAGAGGAATCTTTATCTTGTTTATCTTCTTCCATCATTGCCTACATCTTTATCCAGGTGGCGGTACTATGGCGGTTACGTTCTTCTTTGTGCTTGGAGGTTTTGCTATGACACTTGGGTATAAAGATAAGGTGATGATGGCGGATTTCAGTTATGGGAAGTATCTCACACGAAGATGTATAAAATTTTATCCGGTACATTGGCTGTGTCTCTTGGCGGTTATGCCTTGGCATTTATCATTTACTTGGTTGGATATACCGAAGTTGTTCTTAAATGCGATATTATTTCAAACTTGGATTCCGATAAAGGAGATTTATTTTTCGTTCAACGCTGTTAGTTGGTATCTGGCAGATACGATGTTCTTTACTATAGTCTTCCCATTTATTTTCAAGAGGATTTTCCAAGCCACATCTAAAGTGAGAGTGGCATTGGCAGTCGCGTTGGTTGTTGTTTATATGTTTGTGGCTTTATTGACACCGGAAGAAAAATATCACGCAGTGTTGTATATCAGCCCGTATATGCGCTTGATGGATTTTGTGCTTGGAATCTATTTGGCTCTGGGATATATGAAATTGAGAGAACAGCCCGTGACAAACAGGAACCACGTCTTAAATCAAATAGTTGTCGCTTTATTGATAGTATTTCTTGTTGTAGAATCCTGTCTCTTATCTGAGACTGCAACTTTATTTGCTCCGGTTTACTGGTTTCCAGTAGCGTTACTGATAGTGATTGCATCACTATCTGAGCGAATGGGGGGGCAGAAATGGCTGGAGAATCGTTGGCTTCAATGCCTTGGAGAATTGAGTTTCATTTTTTTTATGGTGCACCAGATAATACTCCGCTATACAACAGTCGTATTTGATAAGATTCTTCATTTTCAAAACGATATAGTCTACGTGGTCTTCACGCTTTCAATGACAATAGTCGTAAGCATAGTTGTGGACAAATACATACTTAAACCCATTACACAATGGCTGACAAAAAGAATCCAACCGTCTATGATTGTTCGTTCATAGAGTTACCGAAGAACTCTTTTCCTCAGGGCAATCTAACATACGTTTACAACGAAGTTCATTTGCCTTTTGAGGTGAGACGTATTTTCTATAGTTATGATATTCCTGGTGGCGAATGCCGCGGGGCGCATGCTCATAAACACTGCCATCAGTTTTTGGTTGCGGCAAGTGGTGCATTTGAGGTGTTGCTTGACGATGGGCGTAATAAAAGAACGGTATTATTAAACAGACCTTTCTATGGCCTTCATGTTCCTCCCGGAATTTGGGCGGCAGAGCAGGGATTTTCATCGGGAAGCATTTGCTTAGTATTGGCTTCTCATTGTTATGAACCAGAAGACTACATTAGAGATTATAAAAACTATCTAAAATTCATTAAGTTATGATTGAGATAGGTGATTATTATGATGAAAAGATATCTTTTCCAAAAGATAGTATTATCAAGTTTGCAGAAGTATCAGGTGACTTTAACCCGATTCATGTCAGTGATCATTATGCTCAATTATCAATGTTTGGTAGGACGGTTGTTCATGGCATGTTAGCTGCGTCTGTCTTTTCAAAAATCTTTGGCACAAAGTTTCCAGGTGAAGGAACTATATATTTGGCTCAAAACCTAAAGTTTATAGCTCCTGTTTATCCGGATACGGATTATTATGCTCGAGTTGAAGTCATAGAAATTATTCGAGAAAAGCATAATGCCGTGTTTGCAACAACACTCGAGGACGCAGAAAGGCATCCATGTATATCAGGCACAGCAAAGATCAAAAATATTAATTGTATATGAACAAGATTAGTAGAACTGCGACAATCGCAAAAACTGCCATTATTCATGAGAATGTTGAAATAGGAGACAATGTCCATATTCACGATTATGTGGTTATTTATCCTAATACAATCATTCGGAATAATGTTGAAATATATGATCATTGTGTATTAGGTAAGCTACCTACTTCACCTGGCTCGGTTGCGCGTAAATTGAAAATGGATTATGCCCCTTTGGAGGTGGGCGAATACACTATTCTTTGCCCTTCTGTTGTTCTTTATACCGGAACCACGATCGGCGAACATACGCTCCTAGGGGACTATTGTTCAATCCGCGAGGAGTGTAAGGTCGGAGATTACTGTATTATAAGTCGCAATGTTAGTGTGAATTACAATACAAAGATTGGTAATCGAGTGAAAATAATGGATAATTCACACATTACGGGTGATATGGTAGTGGAGGATGATGTATTCATTAGTGTTTTGGTTTCATCTACCAATGATAATACGATGGGAAGAGAGGCATATGACGAAGATCATGTTAGAGGCCCGTATATTAAGAAGGGAGTTACAATTGGAGCGGGCGCAATTTTGCTTCCCAAAGTAATAATTGGTGTTAACAGCCTTGTTGGGGCGGGCAGTATTGTTACTAAAAATATTCCTGATAATCAGGTTTGGATGGGTAGTCCTGCAAAATATGTAAAAAATATTTAATTCAATGAATATACCTTTTCTATCGTTACGGGATGTCACCAGGATGCACGGTGACGAAATAAACGCAGCCGTGGCCCGAGTTGTGAACAGCGGCTGGTATTTGCAAGGGCAAGAAAATGAACGCTTTGAAAAGAACTATGCGAAATTTGTTGGAACCGATTTTTGTGTAGGTTGTGCCAATGGACTGGATGCACTAATCTTGATATTTCGTGCGTTCATTGAACTGGGTGCGATGAATCCAGGAGATGAGGTAATTGTCCCGGCCAATACATATATCGCCACCATTCTTGCCATTACAGAAAACGGGCTGACTCCTGTTTTGGTGGAGCCCAGATTGAATACTCTTGAAATTGACGATGACAAGATAGAGGAGCACATTACAGAAAAGACAAAAGCTATTTGTATTGTACATCTCTATGGTCGTTGCGCATATACGGATAAGATAGGTGCAATCTGTAAGAACTACAATTTGAAATTGATAGAAGATAACGCCCAAGCTCATGGTTGTATCGCACCCGGCGGGAATCTGACCGGAAGCGTTGGCGATGCTGCAGGACATAGCTTTTATCCTGGAAAGAATCTTGGTGCATTCGGTGATGGTGGGGCCGTGACCACCAATGACGCGGAGTTGGCGGCTACCATACGCGCTCTGGCAAACTATGGCTCTCAAAAGAAGTATGTCTTCAAGTATGCTGGGCGCAATAGCCGTTTGGACGAAATACAGGCGGCCGTACTGGATGTGAAATTAAAGTATTTGACTGAGGATAATGCTCATCGTAAAAGAATGGCGCAGTTGTATTATGATGGTATTAAGAACCCTCTTATCACGCTGCCGGATCGCATGGACGATGATCGGAATGTGTATCATCTTTTCCCGGTTTTATGCGAAAACCGTGATCAGTTGCAGCGTTATCTGCAGGAAAGAGGCGTGGGGACGGTAATTCATTATCCGATTCCTCCTCATCAGCAACAATGTTATTCCACTGCGTTTTGGAATATACCCCGATTATCGCTTCCTATTACAGAGAGAATTCATGAGAGGGAGTTGAGTTTACCCATTGGGCCAGCAATCAACGAGGAAGAAGTCTCATTCATTCTCGAAGCAATTGCCAACTTCTCATAGTCAGTCGTTGTGAAAGATCAGAAAGCGACGCATATTCGATCTTCGTATCGTGGTATTTTTAAGGCCACCTCTTTGTTTGGAGGTGTCCAGTTTTATCAGATTCTTATTAATGTTGTCAAGAGCAAGTTTATAGCTATGCTCTTAGGACCACTTGGCGTTGGCATCCAGGGATTATATCAATCTGCGCTTCATTTTATTCAAAGCATTACGGCAATGGGACTGTCTTCAAGTGCCGTTCGTAATGTGTCTGAGGCAAATGCGAGCGGTGACATGAATAGGGTGTCTGAGGTTGTGGGGGCCTTGAGAAAACTTGTATGGTGGACGGGCTTGTTGGGATTAATCGCTGTCTCAATTTCCTCTCCTATGCTCAGTAAAACATCATTTGGTGACAATAAACATATTATCCCTTTTATCTGTCTTTCTGTAACCTTGTTGCTTGATCAGATCTGTGCGGGACAGAGAGTTGTCTTGCAGGGTATGAGACAATTAAAAGATTTGGCAAAGGCTTCTTTGATAGGTGCTGCGGCAAGTCTGTTTATTTCCGTACCGCTTTATTACTTTTATGGGATAAAAGGTATTGTGCCCACGTTGATTCTTAATTCGGTAACACTCCTGATAGTGTCATGGTATTATGCAAAGAAGATCCCTCTGCTGCCTGTTGAAATAGGTATATTCGAAGTTTTCCGAGAAGGAAAAGGGATGCTTAAAATGGGACTAGCGATGAGTTGGAGCGGGATTCTGGTCAATGGTAGTGCTTATTTATTGCGCTGGTTTATCAGAAAAGAAACGGGTACGGAGGCTGTCGGATTGTACACTGCGGGGTTTACGATAATCAATACATATGTCGGAATGATATTTACCGCGATAGGAACAGATTATTACCCTCGGCTCTCTGAGGTGAACTCCAATAATGAAAAGATGTCGACAATTGTCAACCAACAAGGTGAGATTTCTGTCTTAATTCTGGCGCCATTGCTTTTGCTCTGCATTATCTTCATGCCTTTGGTTATACGTTTATTATACACCGAGCAATTTTTAGGCTCAAATGGGTTCATCAGAATAGCTGCAGTAGGGATGATGTTCAAGTTATGCTCCTGGCTGATTGCTTTTCAATTTATAGCAAAAGGGGAATCACGCTTGTTTGTCATTAATGAGACTGTGGCCAATGTGTATTTCTTGGTATTGAATCTTGTGGGGTATAAGCTTCTTGGGCTGGACGGTTTGGGCTATGCCTTTACTATTAGTTATTTACTTTACTTCATTCAGGTTTTTGTAATTGCTAAGAACAGATATGGCTTTGGGCTTACCAAGGCTTTTGCAAGGCTTTTGCTTGTTCAGCTTATACTGGTTTCCCTTTGTTTTGGGGCGACTGTTTTCCACTGGCAGGTATTAACATACTTAATTGGGGCGGTTCTCATTCTGTGCTCTTCCTTCTTCTCACTGAAGGAACTTAATAAGCTATTGGATTTGAAGTCGTCAATTATTTCCAAGTTGAACAGGAATAGATAATCGTATCACTTCTTTAATAGAGGGGATGATTGGTGTGTAAAGAAATCCGTTTTTCTTGTATTGTATGGAAGAAAGAATAGCATATGTTATAATGACGCGTAGGGTTAGTGCCATGGGAGGGGCTCAATTGTTCGCTCTTCGCCGAGCATTGCATCTCAGAGAAAAAGGGTACGAGGTATTTATCGTCGTGACGCGCCATGAGGCTTTTTTCCCGCTGGAAAATAAGTTTCAAGGGATTCCTCTGATCCATATGCCCCAAATGGAACATGGGACGGCATTCGTAACACCGTTGAGACAATCGAAGATGCTTGCTGAATTATACCATAATCTTGGTGATGTGAAAGAAATACGTATAGAAACGCATACTCTTTCTACTATTGAATGGGGTGAAATTTTTTCTGCTCAATATGGGGCAAAGCATCTTGCATATCCACTCGCTGAAGCAACAGTTTCGCATTATGCCCTTCAGCCCGGCAAGAGAATTTTCCATGAGAAACTGGAGAGTGGAGAATTCTATGGATGTAATTCCAGGTCTTTAGCGCAGATTTTTAGAAATGAGGAAGTACCGTCAAATTATGTCAATATCGGCTATGATGAAAATGAACTATCAGATAGAAGTTCGCCTGAAATCACTTATAAAAAAAAGAAAGGAGATTATGTGATAACTACGGTTTCTCGTTTGGATAAGACATATATTGAACCTTTGGCGGATGCTGTTTCTAAATTGGCCTCAACCTATCCATCACATTATTTCGTTCTTCTTATAGCCGGCGGATGCAGTGATAAAGGGCGAGAGACATTTTTGCGGAATAATTATAATAATGAGCGATATGGGCTGCCGAATCTCGATATACGGTATGCCGGTTATATCGTTAAATTGGGAAGAGATCTTTTCCGACTTACTGATGTTTTTGTTGGAATGGGAACAGCTTCCATCAATGCCATTTCTCAAGGATGTATTACGATTAATATTGATCCTAGGAATGATATGAAATGTGCATCGGGTATTTTCGGTATAGATACGAATAATTTTGCTTACGCTGAGAATGGAAGAACCTATAGTATCTATGACAAGTTGAGAGAGGTTTATTTATTTGATGAAGATGAAAAAAATCGGGTTAGTTCTCTCAGTAGGGAGCTTTATGAAGATGAGTTTGAGATCGAAAAATGCTTTGAGAGAATGGACACTATAATCGAGTCGTTCTCGAATGTTCATAATAGAAGGTCATTGAGGACACCTCTTTTTTATAGGCTAATGGCGAGAACTTACTTGTTTTACATCAGGGTAGTGCGCAAGAATAAACAATGGTTTTAGTCTAGATACCTGTGTCTTGTGGTGGAGAAGGAATTGCTTTGATAGAATTTATTAATTAATCTTCCGGGTTATCGATTGTTTTTAGAGTGGCCCTTCCTGACAGAGTAGCAAGATGGAGCATAAATGCAGATCTACACATGAAACAACTAAGCGCTGGTCAACCGCAGTTGACTACTTAATTTGTATTGCTATTCTGATTCAGTCAGCCCTGGTTATCTTCCAATTTGTGCTGATGGACGTTTATGGTATTGACCCGGAAGGAACCACAATATACCGAGTTGTTTTGACGGCCATTCCTATGGTATTCGCCATCATACTTGCTTTTATAAGAAGACCGACGCAGTTTATAACTGTCTATGTAATAGCATTGCTTATTCTTTTATTGCATGCGGTAGTTTTTCCTTTGAACTTGCCATATATTACGAAAGAGGGGGGGCGTTTCCTTTTACCTGTCGTTATTCCTAGCGCACTATGCTTGACGGCTGTCCGTGATATCCGGATTGTTGAGCGTTCCGCTGTAATTATTTCGTGGACAACAGCATTCTTGGTTTTTGTTTATGCGATTTCCTTTTTTCGCGGAAGATTTGAGATTGATAGTTATAGCATGGGGTTCTCCTACGGTTGCTTGTTGCCAATGCTGATTTTGTACACGCGGCGAAAAGTCTTTCCTGTTATTGTTAGTCTTATTATTTTTATAATAATTGTTTCTATAGGATCTCGGGGAGCAGCTATTGTATTTGTTGTGTTTGTCGCTATTGATCTCTTCATCTCTCGCAGTCGTTTTCGTTGGTTTGCTATAATAGCTGGTTTGTTGATGGTTCTGCTGTTACCCCAGTTAGATTCTTTTCTTGATACTATTGGTATTAACTCCCGAACATTAAGACTTTTAACTGAAGGGAGTATTAATTATACTAGTGGACGAGATGAGATTTACGATAAAGTCGTTTCAGCAATTAATGAGCATCCTGTTCTAGGTCTTGGCCTTTTCGGAGATCGACGTTATTTAAACGGTGCGTATTGTCATAATCTTGTTATTGAAGTATACGCTGATTTTGGTTTTATTTTTGGCACTTTGATTATATTGATTGGAATTATCGACCTTTTTGTTAGTTACCGTGCCAGCCGTTTTGGGTATCGTACGATGTGGCTAGTTTTTGCACTATCAGGCATTCTGCCTTTTATGGCTTCAAGTTCATATTTGATTTATAATCCATTAGCGATATTAATAGGTTATTCAGTGCTCGTCAAGAATAACTATAATAAGGTGAGGGAAAAGGCTATGGTGGTTTTATCGCATGAAACACATAATTTAAGTCAATTTTCCTCTCATCTAAATGAAGACGGGACATAAGTTAATAGTAGCTGATAATCAGTGCGGTATTTTGAATAATTGTTTTTAGCAAACAAAAAATAAATAAAGGGAGATACGAAGAGTTGTTTTTGATTAATGGGAGGATAGTTTCATGAAAGCATGCTCCAATAAAATTGTTTTCATCGTAATGAGTTTATCTCAGCCTAGATGCATAAAAAGAGTTTCGGCACTAGCTAAATCTGGTTATAACTGTGTCGTTTATGGATATAATCGTGGCCTTTACGACGTGAATAAATATCCAGCTAGTATTGAACTCCATGAATTAGGGACAATGCATAATGGAGAGGTCTATGCTAATCTTAAAACGATGCGAAAAGATGTAAAACAAATACTAAGGGATAATGGAACTGACTGCTTGTATTATTGTTTTGGATTACTATCCCTGATTTTTGTTTTTGCAAGAAAAGATATCAAATATGTGTATGAAATCTCAGATATTCCGTATGCTTACCCTAAATACAATAGGATAAGTTTCTTAATCAAAGCCTTGGATAAGATAATTATTAGACAGTCTTCTTTAACAGTTATGACATCAGGCGGTTTCAATAATTATTTTAAAGTAAATAATGGTAGAATTATCATTCAACCTAACAAAGTCAGTCCAATCCTGAAAAATCTTGATAGAAGTCCAAGAGAACTAACGGTATGTAGGTATAATTTTGCTTTTATCGGTTCTATTAGATATAATACGGTTTTGAGATTTGCTCAAATAATAGGTGAGTTTTTTCCGCAACATGAGTTCCATTTTTATGGTGGAGCAGCTAAAGATCGGCTTAGCCAAGTTTTGGCTTTAGCCGAAAAGTATGACAATATAAAATATCATGGTTTGTTTAAGAGCCCTGACGATTTAATTTCCATCTATAATGCAATAGATATCGTTGTAGCTTGTTATGATAATAGTTCGCAAAATGAAAGAATTGCAGAGCCGAATAAGTTGTATGAATCTATTTGCTTTTGTAAACCGATTGTGGTTTCGGGAGGGACTTATTTGGCTGATCGGGTAAAAGAACTTTGCTGTGGATTTGTTCTTGAAAATCAATCCAGTGATTCTATTGTTAGATTCATTAGGCAGATAGATGTTTCGTCTGTAAATGAAATTTCTAATAGAGACTTGTCGCTAAATGAAGACGCTTTTATCGATGATATGTCCATATTGACGAAGAGGATAAGTGATGTATTTGGTAAAATGAATGGTTAACTGTTATAAAGCAGATTATCATGAATGTTATTTTCCTTACCATGTCGCGCATTACAGCCATTTCTAATCGAGGTATTTATACCGACCTAATGCGTAAGTTCCGTGATGAAGGACACATTGTGTACATAGTAACTCCATTTGAGCGCTTTATGGGAAAACCGACTGAACTAATAGAACGGGAAGGAGTACATGTTCTAGGCGTAAAGACGTTGAATTTGCAAAAAACGAATACAATTGAAAAAGGTATCGGACAAGTATTGGTAGAACATCAATTTAAGAGAGCAATTAGAAAGTATTTGTCGTGCATTCATTTTGATTTAATTTTGTATAGCACACCACCTGTTACTTTTCCTTCAGTAATAAGATACTTAAAAAAGACTAATCCGGAAGCTAAAACCTATCTGCTATTAAAAGATATCTTTCCTCAGAACGCAGTGGATATCGGAATGATGTCTAAGACGGGGCTAAAGGGTATATTGTATCGCTATTTTCGGAAGAAAGAGAAGATGCTATATTCCTCGAGCGATTTTATCGGTTGTATGAGTCCGGCTAATGTGGACTATGTGAAGAGACATAATCCAGAGATAATGTCTGATCGCGTTGAAGTCGCCCCAAATTCTATCGAGTTGATTCATTCGGATAGCGTAGAGCGTATTAATAAGGATAGTGTTCGTTTCAAATATGGATTGCCTATAGACAAACCTATTTTTATATATGGCGGAAATCTTGGGAAGCCACAAGGAATATCATTCCTGATAGATTGCTTAGATGCGAATTGCAACCGTGATGACTGCTTCTTTATCGTCGTGGGGGACGGTACAGAAAGAAAAAAGGTAGTTGAATGGTATGAAACAAAAAAGCCGAAGTCTGCTGCTGTACTGGAGAGCCTTCCCAAAGATGATTACGATACATTGGTCGCTTCATGCGATGTGGGGCTCATTTTTTTAGACTACCGTTTTACGATTCCCAACTTTCCTTCGCGACTTCTGCCATATTTGGAGAACAAAATGCCTATTCTTGCTGCGACCGATCGAAATTCAGATACCGGAAAACTTGCTGAAGATAATGGATATGGATATTGGTGCGAAAGTAATTCGGTTATGGCCTTTACCACTATCTTGGACAAAATGATTCATTCTGATAGGAAGGCTATGGGAGAGAGAGGGTATGAGTATCTATGCAAGAACTATCAGGTGTCGAACACTTATGAGACGATAATTAAGCATGTATAAACATTTCTTTAAACGCATTTTTGATTTTAGTATCGCGTTAGTAGCCCTCATTTTAATCGGATGGTTACTGATTATTATTGCTTTATGTCTGCTTTTCACAAACAAAGGAGCGGGAGTGTTTTTCTACCAGGAACGACCAGGTAAGGACGAGATAATTTTTAAGGTCATCAAGTTTAAGAGCATGACTGATGAGCGGGATGAAGAAGGGAATCTTCTGCCGGAGGCACAGCGGTTGACTAAGATGGGTGCGTTTATTCGGAAATTTTCCATAGATGAGTTGCCGCAGTTGATTAATGTATTAAAGGGTGATATGGCATTCATTGGTCCTAGGCCATTACTACCAAAATATCTACCATTATACTCTCCAGAGCAGCATCGCAGACACGAAGTTCGCCCCGGCATTTCCGGATGGGCACAAGTACATGGACGCAATAATATCTCCTGGACAGAAAAATTCAAACTGGACGTATGGTATGTTGACCATTGCAGCCTGTGGGTGGATATTAAGGTAATCTTCCTTACAATAAAGAATGTTATTTCATCAAAAGATATTGTTTTGACTACGGGCCCCTTTACAGGTGACAATTGATATGAAGAAAGTAATGATATTAGCTGGCGGAAACGATCAGATTGCTCTGATTGAAGAAATCCGTCGGTTTTTTAAAGGAGGCGTGCAGATCATTCTAGTCGATATGTCCGACAAAGTGAGAGCCATCCCTTTTGCCGATAAATTTTTGAAAATCAGTACAATGGACAAGGTTTCGGTTTTAAGGGCTGCGCGTGAGGAGAATATTGATTATATCTTGACTGCATGTGGAGATCAGCCTCTTTCCACGATGGCGTATGTGGCCACTGAGATGGGGTTGCCAACTTATCTTTCCGAACAAGATGTGCGAGATTTAACTAATAAACGCTTCATGAAAGACAAAATGGTGCAGTCTGGAATCCCCACGGCTAGACATATATATATCGATAGATCATGGGATGGCCGTCTTCCGGATATCGAGTATCCACTTGTAGTTAAGCCTGTCGATAGTAATGGCTCTAAAGGAGTAAAAAAAGTATTTTCTCCGGCAGACCTGTCTAGTGCTTTGAAAGAAGCGTTTAGTTATTCATTGTCTGGAGATGTTATCATTGAAGAGTTTAAGTCTGGAGAAGAATTATCTGTCGATGTTTATATAGAGGGCGCGACCGCAAAATTATTGTCGGTCACTGCATCGAGGAAGATATCCGAAAACAAGGATTCTTTTACTATTATTCAGAGTTACTATCCGGCACCAACTGGTTTTAAAGAAGAACGTGTTCTTGATATCTGCCAGAAAATCGCTGACGCATGGCATCTTCACGATACCCCTCTTCTTGTGCAAATGATACATAAAGGTGAGAGTTATAATGTGTTAGAGTTTAGTGCTAGAATGGGGGGGGGCTCAAAATACAGACTTATACAAGTTCTATCTGGTGTTGATATCATGAAAGTGTATGTTGAAATGGTGATGGGTCAGAAGCCACATGTTGAGCCAAAGAAACAATACAATAATGCCATTATGAGCTATATTTACTGTTATCCTGGTGTTTATGAATCTGTAGAAGGATTTGATTTGCTAAAGGAACGAGGCATTATTCATGATTATTTTATCTATCGGGCACCCAATTCTGTTATTGAGAAATCAAATACCAGCAGCGACCGAGCAGCAGGTTTCTTGGTAGTGGGGGCCTCTCAGGAAGAAGTTGATAATAAATTGTCTGACGCAAATCGATTTATACGTGTCCTTAACAATGAAGGAGAGGATATTATGCGTCATGATTTGTTCTAATCCATAAGGCGTATTAGTTTTTTTTGCATTAGGGGTTAATCCACAGTATTGTTTCTTGAAGAGTCATTTGCGAAAGTCATATTTTGATTCTCTAGGGATGGAACACAAGTATTTTGTAAGATGAAAGTATCTATTATTGGTACTGGTAATGGCGGTCAAGCCATAGCTGGATGGCTATCAATGCAGGGATATGATGTAAGCCTGTATGGACGGAACGAAAAGGTGATATCAGAGCTTGATATCAATAAGTGTATTACTCTTACAGGTGCAATCAGCGGTGTAGGACATCTAACCGAAGTAACTACAGACATTCACCACTCCATTTTTGGTTCCGAAGTAATTATGGTCGTTACTACGGCTAATGCTCATGGTGCAATTGCCAGTCAGATAGCGGCTGATTTGACGGATGGCCAAGTCATTATTCTAAACCCGGGTCGTACTGGGGGGGCATTAGAGTTTAAACGTTCACTCGAAGCCGCTGGTTGTAATGCCCGCGTATATGTGGCTGAGGCTCAGACACTGGTATATGCCTGTCGCCTTGCTGAAAACGGGATAGTCAATATAATTGGTGTAAAAGACAAGGTTTTGCTTTCTGCTGTACCTTCTTCTGATACTGAATATGTTATTTCTAAGATTTCACCAGCTTACCCTTGTTTTAGTGCCGCTGAGAATGTGTTGCGCACATCTTTGGAAAACATTGGCGCCATGTTTCATCCTTGTGTGCTGCTTTTTAATGCTGCAACCATTGAACGTAACTCCATGTTCTGGTTTTATAGAGATATGACTCCGAAGATAGCAGGCTTTATCGAGAAGTTTGATGATGAACGTCTTGCAGTGGGGAAGGCGTATGGAATAGATTTGCTAAGCGTGAACAAATGGATTAGTTACGCTTATCCTGGAACACGAGGTGTTACGCTTTGTGAAAAGATGAAAAACAATCCTGCCTATCATGATATTAAATCTCCCTCAACTATTTTTACACGCCAATTGACGGAAGACATCCCTACCGGTGTTTTACCAATTATGGAATTGGGAGAGGTGGCAGGGGTATCTGTTCCTCTTATGCGTTCCATGGTGGATATTTGCGGGAATCTGTTGGATATTGATTTTCGGCAGAATGGCCGTACATTGAATCATCTTGGTCTGGCAGGAAAGACAAAGGATGAAATCTTAGAATACCTGTCGAGATGAAAAAGAGAGTTTATAGTCCCGATGTATTCGGTTTTATCAAACCTCTCGTGGATGTTCATACAATGGGGGTTTTTACCATCGCAAACTTGCTGATGGATTGTGGTTATATAGTTTATGTGGCGAAAGATGATGTAAATGAAGCAGTTCAAGATCTGAGGAAACTCAACAACTATGGTTTATTAAAAAAATGGATTCTTGATAAAAAGATAACCCGTCTCGGTTTCAGTTATCGCCTTGATCCAGTAGAGGGATGTGACTACTTCATGTCTCTTTATGAGCGTCTTAAGGCGGACAGAATGCTTTATGATGATGGAGGGCCTTTGGCACAGGTTTTTTTTGCCGGATTACCGGACACTTGCGACAGAGTTATAGGGAAGACGGATGGGAATGTTCTGGTATTTCGTGGGAATGAGACACCGATAGAATCGCTATCAATGTTACATGTTCCAAAGGATAGTTTACCTGACACTTTGATAGAAGACACAGCCTATGACAGGATGCGTTGGACTTTCGCAAAGGAACTCATTGAATCGGATCGCTGGCGACTGGAATCCTATCAAGATCATTATGGTTACCCTTCTTGTGGTACAAGGAA
>AUXO013265711.1_pt1 | contig 16056 bp, 11 predicted proteins | sample 768731 | NCBI WGS metagenome assembly AUXO01 (sample SAMN02715735, study PRJNA202380) | gut metagenome | biome: sheep rumen | host: Ovis aries | place: New Zealand: Palmerston North
AAGTTATTTGCATCTGCAAATCGTTTATCTAACCATATACCATCTTCATCTTCTATGTCAAAATCAGAACCTTCAACAGGATAATACTTTGATATGTTATTTTTTTCTAAAAAATGTGTTGTCAGCTGTGGATTATCATCTATTTCAACAATAGAGTCCAGAACCATTTGACGTTCTACATTTTCTGTATATTCCATGTCATTAATTGTATCAGATAGATTTGTAGAAAAATTATCACCATATACCCATGCATCAGCCATATTGGTCTGGTTATAATATATGTCAAGTTGTTCTGTCATTCCGGCTCCCTGAGCTCCAATACCTGCATATGCCATCATACCAATAAATGCTAATAGAAATATTGATAAAAATTGGATTTTATGTGATTTGAAATCACGTAACATTTTCCTATATAACATTGGATCGCCTTCCTAGAAAATTATATGTTTGGTTACAGTTTGTTAAAATGATAATCATTGAATTTAGCACTGTCAAAATCTCCTTTATCTAAATAAATTGCAGTTATGAAAAAGTCTATGGTTAATTCATAGAGTTATGATATGATAATAATTATAGAAGTACTGCTTAATATAAATTTAGGATAACCTAAATACCTCAGTAAAAAAAATAAGTAAAAAAAGAAAATCATAACCGGGACCTTAAATACCTAAGAGAAAATTTAACAAGATTAGTAGCTTTTCTGATTTTACCCTCAACAGAATCCTTTTCATCAGCTTCTTCTGTTCTATCTAAAGGAATACTATCCAGCCAATCAAAAGTTGTTTCATAAGTTTCATCTGAATCAATATCATGAATTACCTTAATCATTGCCATAGATGAATAAACATTCTCCGGAAGGAACAATGTTTTTAAATCCATTTGTACCTTTATCCTAGAATAAATTTCCTTAGGAAAATTAGCTTCAAACAAGTCTCTGAAGTAATCACTTAGGAATATATCCTGCATATATTTTTTAATATAATCAATACTGATTTTCTTCTTTTCATGAGGAGGAGTAACTGTTTTAGGAGCAAGTATCTGATTATTACTTGCCTCAGAAATCAAATCCATATCCTTCCTATTAAACGGATATTTTTCATTTATTTTCTTAGCATAAGCAATAGTTTCCTCATCAATTTTACGATTACCTTCAAATTTAAAATCTAAAAGTTCAGGACAATACCTTGCAAATATAACTGAAATCAATAAATTATTATCCGGACAATTATCCGTAGATAATTTTAATCTATGTAATAATGGATCAAGTAATGGCTGGAATTCAATCCTATTAGTTAAGTAATTTGCCGTGTTAGATTTACCAAAATGATTTCTACAACGAGTTTCCTTGTAAAGTAATGAAGTTAATATATTAGAATTACTATCAGAAATATTATGCTTTTCTTGTATCTGTTTAAATGTATCCCTAAGCATTGACTCGGTAGGTTGAGCCAATTGAGATGAATAGAAATTTGCTGTTTTAAGAGAATCTTCAATAAATTTCTCAGGACTATAATCCCAGTAAGACCTTATAGCCTCACCACCAGATCCATTTAATTTATATGAAGGATTTAATGGATAATTAGTTTTAAAGTACATTTGTCTATGAAAACCCAGTTTTGCATAAAATGATAAATTAACTATTGTACTAAGTTGTGAAAAACTTTCAACAGATTCATGTAAATTATTATTTAAATTAAAACCAAATGTTTCGGCAATACCTGATGCTATTTCATAATCTTCCTTATGAGGTCCATTATTATCTGTTCGTGAATTGACTTTTATTTTATTCAAATCAATATTTGAGGACAATACTAAAGCAAATACTACCCTTGAATCAAAACCTCCAGATAAATCCACACTTATATAATCAGTATTTGACTTTAAATTACGAATAAACTCTACCCAATTATCATGCCACTGGTCAAGAGTATCCATTCCTTCCTGTGAATCTATTGAAAGTGTTGCTTCCCTGTAATCAATTTCATCATAAACTAATGTTTTATCCTCTAAATTTATTTTAAGTTTATAATGTCTTGGCATCATTTCTATTTCATTAACTAATGTTTGAGAATATATAAATGAACATAATCCTGAAACAAAAAAGGATGCTGCAAAATCTCTGTTTAATGTTAACTTATAATCATCCTTTAGATATTCAACCAGATAAATGAATGAATTAGAAACAGCAAAATAGTCATCTTTTCTAAAAACAAATAATCCATAACTTCCATTAAAATCCTGAGATATTTCTATATTACCCTGAGTTTTTATAACATGAACATAAGTTCCTACACCATTTAATTCCATATCATCTTTTATATTAGAATTACTTATGACATTACCATCAAAAAGTGCAAAACCGTATAATTTACTATTTATGGAATTTAAGTTATTTGAATCAATTACAAAATATTCATCTTTAGTTAATTCAAAAAATTCAGAATTAGTTTCTATTAAACTATTTTCTACATTGGAAAGCATTACATTCACCCATACATTAGTTACTGAAAATAAGTTTATTTAATAAAATATTAAAATATTACTAAATTAATAGAAAAAAATAATTGGGTTATGATTAATGACTCACCATTCTATTTCTAAAACATCTTTAGGTGAATCATTCAGTTCTATTTCTTCTACAGAACCATTTTTGATGTGTATTATTTTATCAGCTATTTCTGCTAATTTTGTATTGTGTGTTACTACGACTACTGTGGTTCTTTTTTCTTTACAGATATCATGTAATAATTTTATGATTAATCCACCAGTATTTGAGTCTAATGCCCCTGTTGGTTCATCACATAATAATAATGATGGACTTTTTGCTATTGCTCTTGCTATGGACACTCTTTGTTGTTCTCCTCCGGATAGTTCTGATGGAAAATGTTTTGAATGCTCTTTTAGTCCAACCATATCCAGGTATTCTCTTGCATTTACTTTTTTATCTTTTATATCAGAGATTAGTTCTACATTTTCTTCTGCTGTTAGATTAGATATTAAGTTATATGCCTGAAAGATGAAACCTACGTTTTTTGCTCTGTAATTTGTTAGTTGTTTTTCATCATAATCAGATATTTCTTCCCCATTTACTCTTATAATTCCAGAACTTAATGTATCTAAACCACCCAATAAATTTAGCATTGTGGATTTTCCTGAACCTGATGGTCCTAATACTACTACAAATTCACCTTCTTCTACTGTGAAATTTAGATTATTTGCTGCTTTAAGAGTATTTGTTCCTATATGGTATTCTTTGGTTACATTTTCGAATTCTATTAAACTCAAGAAAACACCTCCTTAACTTGTTTAATTACTACATTAATTTTTATAGCCCCTATTATATAAAGTTAGTTTAACCTAAAATACTTTAATTGATAAATCAATAAACCAAAATATTTATATATCAATATATATTGATATATAACTGAAAATAGAAAAAGAATTAAAAACTATTTTCAAAGGAATTAATCATTCAAATAGTTTAAGATGATAATTCAAAGACGGTATCAAAAAATATAAATTAACAATACAAATCTATTAAAAATTAATCAAAAAATATCCTATCATTTTAACATAATAACAAAGAAAAAATTAACTACTACAAAAAAACTTAGTTAAAATATTTATTCATCAAAATAACCCTATTAATAAGGTTATCCTATTTTTAATTTTTTCTAAAATAAATTTAATAACATCAAATAACAAAAATTAATACATACATCATTTAACTATACTAAAAAGGGGGATTTAGATGAATTACGATAAACTAAAAGAAGAAAATATAGATAATTTTAATGAACTAAATAAAAATTTAGCAACATTAGATGAATTCAGAGAATACTCAGAAAAATTAAAAGCACTATCTGACCCCACAAGACTTAAAATACTCTTTTTATTACAAGCAAATGAATATTCCTGTACATGTGCACTACAAAATGCACTGGATAAACCACAATCCAATATATCACACCATTTAAAAATATTAAAAAATGCAGGATTTATTAAAAGCCAAAAAGAAGGTACATGGGTTTTAAATAAACTTGTAGACCCTGAAATACCAGAACTATTAAAAACACTAATAGATATTATCAAATAAAAATTTTAAAAAAAAAATAGGTGATTAGGATATTAATGAGGTTAAATTTTATTTTCTTCATTCATTACAGGAACTAATTCTGGTTTTACCTTATTAAGTGCATTCATAAGTATTACTGTTATGAATCCTTCTAAAATACCAACAATTGCTTCAACAGGAGTTATAACTGTTAATCCATATGAAAGAGGGAATGTTCCTGCCAGAGCATATTCTACACCAGCAATCAATCCTAATAATGTAATTGTTCCAAATCCTGATATGAATAATGCAATAGTTTTATTAATTTTGGATAATAAGTTATATAAACCGTAAGCTATAATTGGACCAAGTATAGCTAAATTTAATAAGTTTACACCCATCGTGGATACTCCACCTTCACCTAATAATAATCCCTGAATTATTGTAACAAATGTGTATACTATTATCGAGATATTTAAATCATATAATGTTAAAACTGTTATAAGTGATATATGTACACATGCAGCTACTGGAAGAGGCAATTCAATCATCTGAACAATAACCACTGCAACTACAAATAATGCTATTGTAGGAATATCTTTTTCTGAAAGTTTATCTTTGGATTTATAGAATACCACAGCTAATATTACAATTGCAATTATTGCATAAATCAATAGTTGAATATTAGGATCTATTAATGCATGACCACCAACTGCATGTTCCAATAATTCATGAGTATGTTCATGTGAATGTTCTGCTACATGAGATGCATAGGGATTGGTTCCTATAAGTCCATCGGGAATATGCATGATTTCACCTCCGATAGTATTACTTTTCAAAAACAATAAATTTTAATTGAACTTTTTTAAACTAATTTATTCTCTTAATTTTTAATAATAAATAATAATTATTAATTATTCTATTTAATTAAATATTTATACTATTTGTTTTATCTATAGGTATACCTGTATGGGTTTAAAGAGATATAATAATTTAACAAATTTAATTAAGTTTAATAAAGTTAAATTAAGTAGTACTATACCTAGTAGGGTATGGAAAATTAAATAAATTATCATATAATCATATGAACAAATATTGATATGAAGAAAAAAAGTAATACAAAAGAAGTTAGTAAAGATTATCAAAGTATCTTGAAACCTGATTTAAATACTTGGGAATATCTATTTTTACAGGACAATATTCCAGGCACAAATTACAGCCAATACATTCACCAGCACCACGATACTGCTTATTCAAAGCATAATAATTATAATAATGTTTCAAAGAATAACGAGTTATACCCGGTGAACATTTAAGAGCATTATACAAATCAAAATATTTGGTTATGAGAATATCCATAGGACATACATGTAAACATTTCTGACAATTAATACAAGGAATCTGATTAAAATCCTTAATAATCTCTCTTGCCTGACCTACAAGATTTATTTCCTCATTTGTTAATGGTTCAAAATCTTTCATTGAATCCACATTATTTTGTACATGTTCAATTTTACCCATATCACTTATTACCATTATAACATTATCCAAACTGGCACAATACTTTATTGCCCATGAAGCCATAGACCTATCCTTATTATAACTTTTAAATAAATCATGAACCTTTTTTGGTACATCAATCAATGTTCTAGTTTTAAATGGATCCCTGACCATTATCTTCTTATCATATTTAAGAGCAATATCATAATAACGTTTGGAAGATATTCCATCATCAAACCAATCATAGTAATTAAGAGACAAAGCTACAATATCAAATTCAGGATGCTGTAACAAAATTTTCTCAAACACTGATGGTTGATTTAAGAAATACAGTCCTAAATTTCTTATTTTACCTTCTTCTTTCATCTGTTTTAAAAAGTCATACGTGTTTTCTTTAGTTAATATTTCTTCAGAAAAGGAATCTAATTGAAGAAAATAATAATCAAAATAATCCACACCACAAGTTTCAAGCTGTTTATTGAATATGACTTCCAAATCATAAGAGCCATCCACGATAAAAGTTGGTAACTTGTTAGAAATAATGATTTTATCACGTGGATATCTTGAAACTACTGATTCTCTAATTATTTTTTCACTAACTCCATTAAGGTAATTGGTGGAAGTATCAAAATAATTAAAGCCGTTTTCAATAAATAAATCAACCATTTTGTTTACTTTTTCTACATCAACAGCAGTTAAATCATTTTCATTTTTTAATGGTAAACACTTAAAACCAAAGCCTAATTTTTTCATAAATCACAAAATACTCCTAAAACAAATTAATTTACTAAAAACATTGTTAAATAATATTATATTTAATAAAATATAAAATATTTTAGGATAAATTATAAAATAAAAATAAATAGTAATTATCAGCATTAATCAGGACTAGATTATTATTGTTAAATCAGAAGGGTTATTTTTTTGAGTTATATCCATTTTATCAGATAGTTTTGTTCTCATGACTGAACGTTTAATAATTTATTAGATATTTTTTTATTATTTTTTGTTGATATTATATTTTTGACATTAGTTCGTAGAGATTAAATATATATTTTATAGAAATTTCAATTGAAAAATATAAATATTACAATTATTATAATTAATCATGGTCATTGTATAATATGACCTTCTATAAAATATAAAAAATAAAGGAGTAAGTTAAAAAAATAGAATAATGTACAATAAAAAATCATTACTTATAATAAGCTTAGTAATCCTGATAACAGTAATGGTAAGTATAAATTCAATCACAGCAGCCCAAACAAATGAAACAACAGATTCAGAAAAAACCAACCACACAACACAAGTAAACACATACCAACAACTAAAAACAGAAGTAAACAATGCAAAAAAATCAGATGCTGATGAATACATTATCAACCTTGAAAAAAATAATTACACAATAAACCAATCACTAACCTGGAAATCAGCAAAAGGACAAACACGAACCCTAATAATCAATGGAAACAACAGCACCATTCAAGGGAATAATGACACCAGATTTATTGAAATTGGAACAGGATACACACTAAAAATATACAACCTCACTATAGAAAATACAAAAGAAAACGTTGGTAGCGCAATATACAACTATGGAAATACAACAATAGACAATATCACAATAACAAAAAACACCATAACCAAACAGGTATATGGCGGCGTAATCACAAACATTGGCGGAACAATGAAAATAAATAATTCACATATTATTAACAATACATCCCCCAACAGTACAAGTGGAATAAGCACTACCAATAATGGAACAACAATAATAGAAAATTGTTATTTCATCAACAACCATGCAGAAAATGCTTTAATATATAATTTCATTAATTCAACAACAATAATAGAAAATTCCCAATTCCTCAATAATACATCCAATTCAATCATATTCAATGACCCCAAAGCAATAAAAACCACTATAACTAACTCCACAATATATCAAAACAAAGTAAATAATATAATATCCAACAATAAAGCATTAGAAATCATTAATACATCCATAGAAAACAATACAGCATCAAATATCTTATACAACAATGAAAATATAACAACAATCCAAAATTCCACAATATCAGGCAATACCTGCAATTATACATTAAAAGCCGATACAGGAAACTTAGATGTTATTAATACAACATTCATAAAAAATAATGCAATAAAAAATATAATTTACCAAAATGAATCATCAGTAAATGTTTTAAACTCAGAATTTATAAATAATACATCCAATGAATTATTCTATTCTGAAAAAGAGTTATTCAACACATCCATCAATAATAAATACATCGGAAATCGCCTTGGAAATACAAGTATAACCGTAAACAATAAAACATACAATTTTGATGAAAAAATAATAGTTAACGGTACTGTAAAAACCCATGAAATATACAACACCACAGTAAATACTGGTATAATAGAAATATATGAAAATGATACCCTTATCAATAAGACCACAGTAGAAAATGGTAAATTTGAATTTGATGTACTTGAAAATAGGAAATACGAACTTCAATTATCATATCTGGGACAAGATAATTATATAAACACAAATACAAGCACCAGTATACAAATTGTTTCACCAAAATACTTCATAAATATTGCTATAGATGAAGATAATGTTAATTATCAGGATTATCTTAATTATTCCATATCCATAACAAATATAGGTGAAGGAAACGGTAGCAATATAAATATTGATAATATAATTCCAGTTGAATTAATTTATTTATCATGTAATGATAACAATTACAGTCAAGCATCCAACCAATGGCATATTAATAATTTAAATAGTAACCAAACAAGATTATTGAAAATAAATACAAAAGTAAATTCTACTAAAAACTTCAATATAAGCATCAATACTCTTGAAAATAGTATAAACAAAACCATAATTATTAAAAAACCATTATACCAACTGGAATTAATTTCAGATAATGAAAATTATTTATATGGATCTACAGCAAAATACAACTTAACTATAACAAATATTGGCAATGGAACCGGATTTGATTTAAACATATCCATTAATTCAGATCATAAGTATGGTATAAGTAAAGTTAACTTTAGAAATATTGAAAAAATAGATGCCAATGAAAGTATTACAATAACATTTACAAAAAAAGTACTGAAAACCGGAAACATAAACACTCTACTAAATTTAAAGGACATATTCGGCACTACTGAAAGTAGTGAAAATGTAATCTTCATAAAAAATCCTTCAATACAGTTAGAACCAATTATAACTCATATAGGTGATACTGTTAATATAACAGCTAATATTATTGACTTAAATCAGTATAACAATGGAACAATAATTTTCAAAGTAAATGGTTTGACAATTAAAGATCATGAAATAAAAGTCACCAATAACACTATTAAATTATTAAATTATGTTATAAATCCTGCATGGAAATCAAATAATTATACACTTCAAGTTAAGTATTATGAAAAAGGATTTGAAAATATTATTGAAAATACTTCCACATTAACTATTAAAAAAATTGGTGTGTACTCAATATTTAAAAATGTGACCACGTACTTTAATGAATATGTTAATTTTACAGCATACATCTATGATGATAACAACAATCCAGTAAATTCTGGAAAAGTTATCTTTAAGATTAATGGAATTAGTATAAAAGAAAATACTGTGGTTAAGAATGGATTTGTTCAGATAGAAAATTATTATATTTCAAGTGATAATTTTGGTAAAACAGAGTATAATTTAGAACTGGTTTATTCGGGCAATAACTTATATAACTCAAATAGAAATTATTCCCTGATGAAATTAGTTAAAATTAATACACAAATAGATATTATAAATACAACCAATAAAAAGGGAGAAAATTATCTTATAACCTGCGTGATTAAAAACAGTTACAATAAAACTGTTAATAAAGGATATATTGTAATAAAAATTAACGGATTAAGTCTTGAAAAAGCAAAAATTACTAATGGTAGTTATGTTTACTCGTTCATATCTCCTACGAGTAAAATTAAAAATATCACAGTTGTTTATTCCGGAAATAATTATATGTATTCTAATAAAAAAACTGTTAATTTCTATGAAAATCCTAATTTAAAACAACACAACCCGGCAAGTCTTCTAAGTAAAAATTTTAGAGATTTCATAGATTATTCTCCTAAAAACAGGACATAAAATAAAATATTTTTTTATATTATGAACTTTGAAATAATTTAAAAGTATATGATTCATATCATATACTTTTTTTAAACTTTTCTTGAAAAAATTAGAAATAATATTTAAAAATTATAAATATAATTAAAATTAGATTAATTATTAGAATTTAAGCTCTGTAGAAATCATTTAAAAAAAATTATATTTGAGCAATTCTATACTTTTACTCAAGTTCACTACAAAGCTCGAATTTAGGAGATTAAACAATGATTATAGTAAACGGAATCTTAAAAGTTAAAGAAAATAAAAATGATGATGTGATTGAAAAAGCAAAACCTCTTATTGAAGCTTCTCGAAAACATGAAGGAAACATTAGTTACAATTTATATCAGGACACAATTGATGGTTCATTAACTTTTGTAGAAAAATGGGAATCAAAAGAAGCATTGCAAAAACATATGCAAACACCAGAATTTGGTCAGTTTAGTGAAGAAGTAAAAGAATTCCTTGCAGGTGAATTAGGTATAGAACTATACTATGGACAATTATTATCTGACAATGCTACAGTTGAAGAAGAAAAAGATGAAAATTTAATTAAAATTTACTTTAAAAAAAGAGATGAGTAATTAAGGTGAATACACCTTAATTATATAACCTCCACTCCCACTTAAATGAAAATATACTTATTCTATATCCTCAATTAACACTTCAGATTTAATCTGAGATATTAACTCAGAACGTATCCATGTATCTTTTAATGGATTCTTGATATATACTTTAACAACAACCTGAACTCCTTCAGTTGTAATGGATGTGGGTTCAATTTGAAATTTAGGGTTATCAACAATTAAATCGCTTTTTTCTAATACAGCAGCGATTTCCTTAACTTTTTCATCAAGATCATATTTATTTAATAAATATATATCAAAAGTTACTCTGTAAGTTCCGTCTCTTGTATAATTAATAAAGGGTTTTGTTGTAAATAATATGTTAGGAATTACAATTACCTGTTTTCTCATATATAATGATACTGATTTAAAACCTATTTTGACAACCTGTCCTATTTGCCCATCAATACCTATTACATCACCAACAACAAAATTCTTTTCAAGCATGATAATTAGTCCAGATATTAAATTAGAAAGAGTATCTTTAGCAGCTAGACTTATTGCTACACTGACAAGACCTAAACTTACTATTATTGATTGGAGATCTATGCCTAAAACTTCCAGCAAAGCTACGAAAATTATGAAAAATATTGCATACCTTATGATTTTTGTAGCTGTTTTAAATAGATTATCATCCATTGAAGAGGATTGCTTTAATTTTGAAAGTATTCCAATAGATACTTTTAGTATTATTAAAGGAATTACAATTGCCAGAATAATTTCTATGACTAATTGAACATTATTTACTAACAAAAATTCTGTTTCATTAAATACCATGATGTAACTCCCCTGATTTCTATATTAATAATATATTGTTAATAGCTAATAATAGATTTCATGAAATCCTATAAAAATTAGTATAATAAATTACATATATATAACTCAGAATGATTTTAATGCGAGGTTTAATTAAATGGTTTTATCAGAAGTATTAGCACCTGCTGGTTCCTATGAGATACTTGTAGTTGCTATTAATGCTGGAGCTAATGCAGTATATATTGGTGGACAGAGATATGGTGCAAGAGCTTTTGCACATAATTTTACATCAGAGGAAATAGAAAAAGCAGTTAGATATGCTCATTTAAATGGTGCTTCTGTACATGTAACAGTTAATACATTATTTAATAGTAGTGAAATACTTGAAGTATTGAAATATGTCCAATTTTTATATAGAGTAGGTGTAGATGCTGTTATTGTTCAAGATATTGGTTTAGTATATTTAATTCATAAATTTATTCCTGAAATGGAAGTTCATTCATCTACTCAAATGACTTTAAGAGATTATAATAGTATTTTATGGGCTAAGGATGAAGGAATTAAAAGAGTTATTTTACCTCGTGAAATGGAAGTCGATGAAATAAAGGAAATTACTGATAAACTAAGTAAAGACAATATTGACATGGATTTAGAAGTATTTGGTCATGGTTCACTTTGTTATTGTATTAGTGGAGATTGTTATATGTCTTCATTTATTGCTGGAAGAAGTGCTAATCGTGGAGCTTGTATTCAACCATGTAGAAGTATGTATAAACTTAAATATCATAATCATAGTATCAGTAATGGCTGCTTAATATCAACTCATGATTTAGCAACATATAAATATCTAAAAGAAATATCTGATGCCGGTATAATATCCGTTAAAATTGAAGGTCGCCTTAAATCTGAAGACTATGTGGCTACTGTTGTAGAAACATATAGAACTATGCTGGATAATATTGATAATGATGATAATTCCATGCTTATTAAAAAACTTGAAGACAATCTTGATTTAATATTCAACAGGTACTATACTAAAGGTTATATAATGCATGATAACCCTGGAGAGGTTATGGGTCGTGAAACTTCTTTCCACCAGGGCTTATATCTTGGTAAAATAAAATCTATTGAAGGCGAAGAAGTGGATATTGAGTTTGAAAATGAAGATCATCCAGTACTACAAACAGGTGATGGTATTGGTTTTAAACATAACAATCATATTAGAGGTATTTACTTAGATAAAATTTTAGAACAGGATGAAAAGCATATTCTCATTAAGACTACCCGTGATATAAGGGTTGGTTCTGAAGTTTATATTAGTTATTCTAAAGATTTACATGATTCACAGAAGAAATATATTAATGAACAGATAAAACCAAGCATTCCTATTTCTCTTGATGTTACCTGTAATAAGAAGATGCATCTTAGTGTAAATGTAAGTTTTAAAGTTAATGATGAGATTATAAGTTTTGGATATAAATCAAATGAAAAATTAGAAAAAGCTATTAATCAGCCACTTGATGATGAAACTATTATAAGACAGCTGAAAAAATCTGGTGATACTCCGTTTATTGTGGATAAGGTTAATGTTACAAATTTACCTGATGATGTTTTCATGCCTATTGGTAAATTAAATAAGTTGAGAAGAAATATATTAGATGAAGCTTCAGATAAACTACTTGATTATTTTATTCCTTCACTTGATAATCAGGAGTTGACCCGACAAAGTATTAAGGAATATGCAAAGAAAGATAAAAATAATCAACAGACCAATATTCCTTCCGATTATATTGGATTAAATGTATATGTAGACAATTTAGAATTATTAACTGTAGCCAATAGAAATCCGTTAGATAGAATATACTTTGATCCATCATTTATATATGACAATAAAGAGGATTACTTCGAAAATATAGAAGATATTCTAAGAGAAGCTAAAAATATTGCCATTGATAAAGAATTAGTGTGGGTACTCTCCTCATTTACATCAGATGAAGATTTAAATAAAATGAAAACAATATATGAAAATCTCAAAAATGACGGAGTCTTTATTTCAATAATGGGTGATTCACCATCATTAACTAGAATATTTACTGATACAAATGTCTATGGCTCACATAACTTAAATATCTGGAATAATTATAGTGTTTTAATGCTCAATAAAAATAATTTCAGGGGATTGACCATTTCCAGTGAATTATCAAGTGATGAAATTAAAGATTTACTTAGAAAATCTCATAGATACAATACATCATTAGAACTAATTGTTCAGGGTAACCAGGAAATCATGGTATCTAAAGATGATTTTTCAAATCTTAGTAATGGTAATTTAGATATTAATCCTGGAGAATATGTTGTTTTAGAAGATAAAGAACATAAAGCAAAGTATCATATCCACTTTGATTATAATAAACAAAGTCATTTCTTTAATGATGAATGTTTATGTTTAATTGATGAGGTTGGTGAACTTAAACAGATGGGTATTAATAATATTACAATTGACGGAAGATTTACCAAGGAAAAATATCTGACTAAAATCATTTCATTATACATTCAAAAATTAAGAAAACCTGATACTCAAACAAACCTATATGAAAATATTGATAAATTATCTTTATCTACTTTAAATAAGGGTAATTATGAAAAAGGTAGGGTTTTAGAAGATTTAAAAAATATAAGAAAACGTAAGAAATTAAGACAACATTAATCTTAACTTCTTTTAGTTATTTTTTTGTACATTACAATGATATTACGTTCTTTGTGTTTTAATCCTTTATCTACATGATAAAAATCAAAACCATTTTTTAGAAAAAACATTACTGATTCTACATAACTATTTGCTAAAAAATATTCATAATCTGGTTTATTTTGTTTAATGGATCTTGTTATATCATTTAATAAATCTGTTGCTATGTAGTTTAATCTGTATTCTTTAAGAATATATAAGCAAACCAGTTCAATTGCCAATTTATTATTATTTGTTTTTGTTTCTTTTACTGAGAAAAATCCTACTGCTTTATTTGTTTTTGTTATTAAGATATAAGTTTCTGTTTTATTGGTGTATAGTTCTTTAACTATTTTTTTAGTTAAAATATCATGTAATTTCTTTTTATTGTTTACTATTCTGAATAATTTAATATTGTCAGTTATTTTTTGGTATTCTTTTATTAATTCGTTCATTTTTATCTTAAAATAACCCTCATTTTTTATTAATTTTTTAATATAATAAGTTATTTATTAAAAATTATATAAATAAATTTCCTTTATTTTAAATATTTTTTATTTTATAATTCTAAATTTTCCATAATTTTACAACATATTTAAATAGTACCACACATAAATTATGATTACTTAACAATGTTAATTTTTTCATAGTATCATGTAGGAGTGATAGAAATGAATAAAGATAATGAAAGAAAAGAACGGTTTGCACATGTAACAAAAGCACACCCATGTTTTAATGAAAAAGTACATGATAAAGTTGGAAGAATACACATACCCATTGCACCAGCATGTAATATACAATGCGGTTTCTGTACAAGAGATATAAATACAACAGAAGACAGACCCGGAGTAGCAGCAGGAATAATGAATATAGACCAAGCAATGAAACACATCAAAAAAACAATCAATGAAATGCCAATAAGTGTAGTGGGAGTAGCAGGACCCGGAGATGCATTATACAATGAAAACACACTAAAACTATTCGATAGAATAAACAAAGAATTACCACATCTTACCCTATGTATGAGTACTAATGGATTACTTGTACCAGAATATGCAGAAAAAATAAAAGAAGTAGGAGTAAAAACCGTAACAATAACAATAAATGCAATAAATCCAGAAACAGGCGTGAAAATATATGATGACATAAACTATCATGGAAAAATATATCATGGAAAAGAAGGATTTGAACTACTACTTAAAAATCAGTTAAAAGGAATAGAAATGCTCGATGAACTAGGAATAATTGTAAAAGTAAACACAGTTCTAATACCAACAGTTAACGATAACGAAATATTAAAAATAGCCGAAGTAGTACGTGATAAAGGTGCTTCAATAATGAACGTTTTACCAATAATACCATTAAACAAATTCAAAGGTTATCCAATACCCGACTGTGATACTATATGGAACGTAAGAAATGATGTAAATGAAATAATTCCAGTATTTAGATCATGTAATCAATGCAGAGCCGATGCATTTGGAATACCGGGACATAAAACACAAGACTACTCCTTAGATTTAACCCCCACAAGTCATTATTAATTTCAGATCAATATATGACAATTCACCCTATTTTTTTAAGAAATTAAAACAATAATTATATTTCAAAAATAAAGTAACTAAAAAATATAGAAAAGTTTTTATTAAATATTTTAAATAAATATTAGATGCAAGGTTTATTTTAAATAAACTATTCAAAAAATAAATTAATAAAAAGTAGGAAAATTACTTACAAGGAGATACGATTTTTTATGACATGTACCATATTAGTTGGTGGACAATGGGGAGACGAAGGTAAAGGAAAATGTATTACTTATTTTTGTACCCACGACAAACCAGATATAATTGCTAGAGCTGGAGTAGGACCTAATGCAGGTCACTCTGTTGAATATAATGGAGAAAAATATGGTTTACGTTTAACCCCATCCGGTTTCTTCAATAAAGATGCTAGATTATTAATAGGTGCCGGAGTACTTGTTAACCCAGATGTTTTAAAACACGAAATGGAATACCTTGAAAAATACGATATCGAAGGAAGATTATCTGTAGATGCAAATTGTGCAATAATCACAGATAAACACATGCAAACTGATAAAGACTCATCATATTTATCTAAAAAAATAGGTACAACTGGAAGTGGATGTGGACCAGCAAATGCTGACAGAATCAACAGAACAATTGATTATGCAAAAGATGTAGATGCTTTA
>AUXO018606790.1_pt1 | contig 16056 bp, 12 predicted proteins | sample 768731 | NCBI WGS metagenome assembly AUXO01 (sample SAMN02715735, study PRJNA202380) | gut metagenome | biome: sheep rumen | host: Ovis aries | place: New Zealand: Palmerston North
TTCAACCCGATGATGGGTCACCGTGGCTGCCGTCTGGCTGTTACCTATCCGGAAATCGCTGCTATGCAGACAAGAGCTGTCATCAAGGCTGCTATCAATGTTCAGAAAGCTCACGCTGACTGGAATGTAAAGCCGGAAATCATGATTCCGCTGGTTGGCGACGTGAAGGAATTGAAGTTCGTTAAGAAGGTAGTTGTTGAAACTGCTGATGCTGTTATCAAGGAAGCTGGCGCAGACCTCAAGTATGAAGTTGGTACAATGATTGAAATTCCTCGTGCTGCTCTGACAGCTGATGAAATCGCTGCAAACGCTGACTTCTTCTGCTTCGGTACAAACGACCTGACACAGATGACTTATGGCTTCTCTCGTGATGATGCTGGCAAGTTCCTCGGCGCATACTACGACAAGAAGATTTTCGAAAGCGACCCGTTCGCAAAGCTCGACCAGGCTGGTGTTGGCAAGCTCATGAAGATGGCTATTGAACTCGGTAAGCCTGTCAATCCGTCTCTCCACTGCGGTATCTGCGGTGAGCACGGCGGCGACCCGACTTCCGTTGAATTCTGCCACCAGATTGGTCTGGACTATGTATCCTGCTCACCGTTCCGTGTTCCGATTGCTCGTCTGGCTGCTGCACAGGCTGCAATTGCTGACGCTAACAAGTAAGAGTACAGAGCGTGTAATGTTCATTTGACAATAAACTGCTGTGTGTCCTGCATACAGCAGTTTTTCTTTCCATTATCAAAATATCAAGAAGTGAGGTATTTTCCCATGAATCCAATGAATTTTATGCATTTGAAACCCCTGATTGAACAATTTCATGAAAGACACCCGAAATTTGTCGAATTTTTCGGTTATGCCGGACAGCATATTGAAGAAGACAGCCTTCTTGAAATCAGCATCACAGACTCGTCCGGAAGCAAAATTGTAACCAATATCCGCATTACACAGGAAGACTTGGAGTTTGTGCAACATCTCCGTCAGACTCTGGAATAAGGGGGTATTTTTATGAGATTTCTGCATCTGGCTGACCTGCATATCGGGAAGAAACTCTATGAATATTCCCTGCTTGACGACCAGAAAAAGGTATTGGAACAGGCTCTGCAAATTATTGATGACTGCCGTTGTGATGAGGTTATCATTGCAGGGGACGTTTACGACAAGTCCAACCCCTCTGTGGAAGCGATGCAGGTTTTTTCCGGATTTCTGGCAAGCCTGAGCAATATGGGAATTCCTGTTGACATCATCAGCGGAAACCATGATTCCGCCGGAAGAATTTCCTATTTTTCCGAACTGCTGAAAGTGAATCATATTACTGTCACGACAGAATTTGACGGAACATTACAGGCGGTCAAATCTCCGGAAGAGGATATTCAGATTTATTTATTGCCTTTCCTGACTCCCCAGAGGGTACACTCCGTTTATCAGGGTATCCCCTTTACAACCTATGAAGAAGCCCTGAAAATTGTCTTAGACCATTCCCCCATTGACAAAAGCAAGGTCAATATTCTGGTTGCACATCAATTCATTACTGGAGGGATTACCTGCGAATCAGAAGAATTTTCCGTCGGTGGTCTGGACAATATCAATGCAGAAATCTTTTCCGACTTTGATTATGTTGCATTAGGACACCTGCACCAGCCTCAGACCTGCGGACGTGATACCATAAGATATGCCGGCTCTCCGCTGAAATATTCCATTTCGGAAGAACACCAGAAGAAAACATTCACTGTCGTAGAAATCAAGGGGAAAGACAAAATCCGGATTGAAGAATTCCCCATTCAGCTCCCCCATGATGTGCGTACAATACAAGGCTCTTTCAGTGAACTGATGAAAGCCAACAGAACAGAAGATTATGTTCGTATTCTCCTGACAGATGAAACCGTCATTCCAGATGCAAGAATTTCCCTCCGCAGTAATTTCCCGAAATTGCTCAACATCCGCCTGAATAACGAGAAAATCAAAAAAGACTGGGACATTCCCGTTGTGGAAACGCCCCAGAATCAGACACCGCTTGAATTATTCCGTGAATTTTTCACCATGCAGAATAATCAAACTGAACCCACAAAGGAACAGCTTGACATTGCAAAGGAAATTTTTGACGAATTGCAGGAGGAACTCTCATGAAACCATTACAATTGACTATGAACGCATTCGGCACGTTTGCCAAGGAAACTGTCATTGATTTCCGCCACCTCGGAACACAGGGTGTTTTCTTGATTACCGGAAATACCGGTTCAGGAAAAACGACCATTTTCGATGCGATTTCGTTCGCTCTTTATGGTGAGGGAAGCGGGGGAAATAAACGCAGGGAAATGAAAAATATCCATTCTGATTATGTTTCACAGAAAGAAAAACTCTCCGTGAAACTGCTGTTCGAACATCAGGGAATGGAATACACTGTTGAACGCTCCATTAAAATCCGCATGAAAAACGGAAAGCGTGAATCTACTCCGGAAGCCTCTCTTTTCTGCAATACCACTGAAAAAATGATTGCTGACAAAAGCACAGAGGTGAATCATGCCATTGAGAACATGTTCCGCCTGAAACGTGAACAATTCGCTCAAACAATCATGATTGCGCAAGGCGAATTTCAGAAAATCATCAGTGCCAACAGTCAGGACAGAAGAACAATTTTTCAGTGTTTATTCCATACGGAAATTTATGAGCAGTTCGAAGAAAAATTACGCATTCGTTCCGCAGAATATCAGAAACAATATGAGAAAAAAGAAAGCGAAATTCTCAGCTCCATGAAAAGAGGGGTATTCGATTCCGAACACAAGCCCTATTTTGCTTCTGAAATTGCCACCGCTCCCCAATACCTCGAAACAATCCGCATTCAAAATCAGATTTATGAACAAAAACAGAAAACTGTCACCGAAAAACAGCAAAAACTTAACAAGGAAAATGATGCGCTGATTCGCACCATCACAGAAGCCAGAACTACTAACAGTCAGTTGGATGAACTTGCAAAAAAGCGTTCCGAACTCGAAACATTGAAAGCGCAGGAAACTGCCATGCAGGACTATGAAACCATTCTCAACCGTGCAAGGGATGCTCTTGGAGTGATGAGTTCAGAAAGAGTGCTTGTCACCTCTCAGCGTGAACGAGACCGAAAAACCGGAGAATATGACAAACTCTGTCAGAAATTCGAACAAATTACCGAAGAACACCGTCAGAATGAAGCACGTTTCCAGAAAGCCCAGAAAGATGCTGAACAAATCGAAACCCTGCAAAAGGAAATTCATGACCTCGAACAAGCAAGACCTATTTTCCGCCAAATCAAAGAAAAAGAGGAAAAACTCAGAATTGCAACCTCGGAATTCACTCGTGTGAATGGAGTTCTGGAAATTGCCGAAAGACAGTACCGCCGTATGCAGGAATTGTATTTCTTGGGTCAGGCTGGACTGATTGCTGAAAAGCTCATAGAAAATGAGCCTTGTCCGGTCTGCGGAAGTACCCACCACCCAAAAAAGGCAGTTCGTCCGGCTGGTACTCCCACTGAAACAGATTTGAAAAAGGCTGAATTGCATAAAACAAAACAGGCTGAAATTTCCGCTCAGAAATCCGAAGAATGCACCACTTTGACCGCTGAATTGCAGACACTCCGCAGAAATCCCTATATTCAGGGACTTACGGAAGAAATGCTCGGCGACAAACTCCTTGCAAATCAAAATCTCCTCCTGAAACTGCGTGAAGCTTTAGAAAAATCCGAGAAAGCATTCCGCAAATCAAAAAGCGATTCTGACCAGATTTCCGGAAGAATCAAGGAATTAGAAACCGCCCTCGAACAGCTCAAAGAGAAAATCAGCCGTGAAGAAGACGCTTTCAAATATGCCCTTGAAGAAAATCATTTTGAAGATGTTGACGACTACCAGAGGGCAAAACGTGACAATAAGGAAATTGATGCACTTGACAAGAAAATCAAAAAATATGAATCTGACGTGAAAGCCGTCACATCAAATATTCAGCTCCTTGAATCGCAGACAGAGGGAAAGACATATCAGCCCACTGAAAAACTGGAAACACGTCTGACCGCTGTCAAAAATGCCCTTGAAGGCTGTGAATCGGAAATCCGCACTTCCGGCAATGCCATTCACAACAATGAAAAAATCATTGAAGAACTCGAAGAACTTCTTTCATGGATTGAGATTCTCCGGAAAAAATGGTTCACTGTTTCAGAAATGTACAAAACCGTCAGCGGACAGATGGGAAGCGGACAGGCGAAATTAAAGCTTGAAACGTATATTCAACAGCATTATTTCCGTTGTGTCGTGGCTCATGCAAATGAACGGCTTGGAATGCTGACAGATGAACAATTTGCATTAAGATGCCGTGAAAGTGCCGTCAACGGGCGTTCCCAGTCGGGACTTGATTTGGAAGTATGGGACAGAAACACCGGAATATGGAGAGATGTCAGCACACTTTCCGGCGGTGAATCGTTCTTAGCTTCGCTTTCACTGGCTCTGGGGCTTTCGGACGTGGTGCAGGATAACAGCGGAGGGGTAGAGCTTGACACGCTTTTCATTGATGAAGGCTTTGGAACGCTGGACGGCGACACGCTCCGGCAGGCTGTGAATTTGCTTAGAAAATTGGCAGACAGTAACAGAATGATTGGTGTCATTTCCCACGTGGAAGAACTGCGCATGAGAATTGACCATCAGATTCGTGTCACCAAAACCCCAGAAGGAAGTATCATTGAAATGGCATAACCAAAAAACCGCCCCCATCATGAGGGCGGTTTTAATATTATTCACGTTCTTTATAGATGCCTGTCTTCCATTCTGAGAGGTCTTTGCTTTCGGGGACAGGAAGATGAAACGAATACGGCTTAATTTTGTCAGTGTAGGCAGCTTTCTTGCCACGGGTAATGACAAAGGCTTTGTCAAGACCCATGCAGAGAACACGCTCTACAGGCTTATCGGCATAAGCGGAAATGAATTCCGCCGTTTTGAGGTCGTTTCCGCCAAGATACAGAATGTGGTCGCAGTTGTTGACAATGGTCATGGCAGTGGGGTGGTCGTACATGGTTTCGAGCTGTGTCAGACTCTGGAGAATGACACTCACAGAAATATTTCTGGAACGAATGATAGAAATGGTCTTGTCGAAATCCGGAATATAGGCATTTGTTGCGAAATCGTCCAGATACAGACGAACTGGAATTTCAAGACGGCTGTCAGGGTTCTTGTCGGCTTCACGGCAAAGCATCTGCAAAGCCTGTGTATAGAACAGATTGACAAGCCTGTCAAGACTGCGGTCTGTGTCGCTCACATTGAGGAACACAGCGCATTTTCTGTGACCGAGGTCTCCAAAGTGAAAACTATGCTTCCCGCCAAACAACTGGATTGCTTCACGGAAATCGAAAATATCCAGTGCCGCCGCCGCAGTAGAGGCGATACCAGCCCATGTTTTTTCGGCAGGCATGGAGCTTTTTACCATCTGATATTTTTTGACGGCGAAACTGTCCGGACGGACAACAGCCCATTCTTCCAAGAACGGCACACAAGCTTCATTTCCGCTGTTATGCTGTTCATTGTACTGACTGCTCATGAGCTTGAAAACCTCAGAAACAGAATTCAGATTCTGTTCTTCGGGGGGGAGAACTTCTTTCACATAGGCAATCAGACTGCAAACAACCGTTCTTGCAGAAGTATCCCAAAAGGGGTCATTTTTGGTAAGGTCAGGAACGAGAGCCTTTGCGATGGTGATAACATCCTGCTCACGGACTCTGCCTTTTTCGTCCACGGCGATATAATCAAGAGGGTTATATGTACAGGACTGGTCGGGATTGACGAAATTTACAACATAGATGTCATAGCCACGCTGACGGAGTGTAGGACCAACCTTTCTGCAAAGGTTGCCTTTGGTATCAGCAACAATGAGACTGCCGTCGGCTTGCAGGATATTGGGGATGACGTAACCGCCTGTTTTTCCTGCGCCAGAAGGACCAACAATCAGGTCATTATTATTGAGACCTGTTGCAATGGTATCATTGCAAACCGTGATATCTTGCGCTAAAAGACGTTCGTTGAAATTCTCGTTCATTCGTTGCCTCCTTCTGTGGGTTGAAGAGCTTCCGGAATCGTGACGATACCGGTCGCAAGACCAAACTCGATAGCCTCCTCTGCACTAAAATAGGTATCCTTTTTCGTTTTTTCATAAATCGTTTCGAGGGGCTGTCCGGTGCGCTCTGCAAGGATATTACAAAGCGTTTCCTGTGTGTAGCGAAGGTCTTTAAGGACTTCCTCAATTTCATTGGGCTTTTTTCCGGCATAACTTCCGCCGGAGAATGCGGGGTCATGAATCATGATACGGCTGTGAGGGAGCATTTCTCTCTTGTCCCCTGCAAGGAACAAAATTGAACCCATGCTCGCAGCTGTACCAATGCAGACCGTACGGACGGGGGACTTCATAAGACGGAGATAATCATACACCGCCAGACCAGCTCCGACTTCTCCCCCCGGACTGTTGATACAGAAGACAATTTCTTTCTCACTGTCTTCCTGTTCAAGATACATGAACTGTTTCAGCAAGTCAATGCTTGACTGTGCATTCACTTCTTCGGTCAGGAATACGGCACGTTTCTGCAACAGAACGTCATCAATCCGGACGGTCTGCCAGCCTCTTGCACTTTCCTTAATCACATTCGGAATCAATCCCATTTTTACTCTCTCCCTTCTTTAACACATAAAAAGGCTTTATCAACAGCACGTCAACAATGTAACATGCAATGATATCAGGCGGATACCGCTTCAATGTGCGGTTATCCAGAACCCATGCATAATCTTCTGTATAGGCGAAAAGGTCATTTGCCTTCTGGAGCATCAGCCCCACCGTGATTTCTTTACCGTTTATCCCATTGTCATCACGTCTTTTGGTTTCAATGGCACTGTACCCCATCAGACGGCTATAGGCGGTAATATAGTCATATTTTGCAAGCTCTGGAATTTTGCTCAGATAAACGCAATATTCACGCAAGCCAAACGAAAAGAACATTTCATGTAATTTTCTGGAATTGACAGGACGCTGTAACACTTTCTGCAAAGATTCCCTTACTTTCTTCACTGCAAGAGCTTCTGCATCACTTCTGTCAAATTCTGTATTCAGTCCTTTCAGGGACTTCAATTTTGTATTTTCTGTTGTGAACTCTGTTTTCCAATCCATCCGGTTCAACCATCCTTTCTTGAACGAAGGGGAGGAAGAATGCAGTTAGGCAAGGCGGCAAGCATCCGCAATTCGAAATTATTTTTAGAATAAATTGTTGCATCCTTGATTCCACGTTCGTCAATTGCACCATCTACAAGAGTTTCCACATAATCCACAATTTCTTTCAAAGAATAATGTTCCTGTTTTTCGCATACAGGGCTTTTCTTCATTTCCTCAAGGATTTCTCCCAATGGTGCATGAGTATCCCGAAGCCACTGGTCATACAATTCCTCGTCAGTCAGTTCAGAAAATGTCTGCATGATGGTTTCCATCATCTGCGGACTGCGGATAACATGGTCTTTTGACTGTTGTTTCAGTTCCTGCAAGGTCATAACGACAACACTCCTCTCTGTTTCGGAAAAAAATGAGATACCAAAAAGGATGGTATCTCGGAATTGAACAAATCGAAATCATTACGGATGACTTACGCAGACACCATGTCTGCCAAAATTACAGCCTGAGTAATAGCATAGCTTTATTATATCACATTCGACAAGATTTGTCAAGCCCTGAAAAAACTTTTTTGTGAAAAAATTTTTCAGGGAAGCAAACTCTGCAAACGGAGAATCTCATTTTTTTGCATTTCTGAAATAAAATCCTCACTGTTCGAGAAAATATCCCCAATCAATGCAACCAACTGACGGAATTCCTGATAGCATTCTGCATTGATGCGGTTCAGCAAAAGTGCGCTTTCTCTGAGTTCCGTTTCAAAGTGCGTACTTGTCACCATATCACGGCAATCTTCAAAAACCTGTTCAAGGTCTCCGCTTTCATAAGAGAACCCGAACACAAGATTCAGATATTCAATTTCCTCGTCACTTATCCAGCCTTCAGCGGTCACAATCCGGAGAATGGTACTCACAATGAGACCTGCATAATAATCCTGCATTTCGCCATGTTCGTCCCGATTCCATATACTTCCCTGTTCTGCATCTTCACAGCCCATTAAAAACTGTTCGAATTTTTCCTGAAAAGTTTCAGCACTCATATCCAATTGACTCATAATATCAAATCCCTCCGTATATGGAAATATATCTAGCCTTATTATACACTATTCAAATGAATTTGTCAATCTTTTTTGTGAAATTTCATCACAACAATTTCATTAAAAACCGCTTGTTAAATAGTTGACAAATTGTGTTTTTCGTTGTATAATTAAAGTATAAATTTCTGAAAGGAATGATGACAATGGGTTTGACACTCACAGAAAAAATTCTCCGTGCGCACCTCGTAGATGGTGAGCCTGTCAAGGGTCAGGAAATCGGTATCCGTATCGACCAGACTTTGACACAGGATGCCACTGGCACAATGGCGTATCTTGAATTTGAGGCTATCGGCGTTCCGAGAGTCCGCACAGAGTGCAGTGTTGCTTATATCGACCATAACACATTGCAGAATGGATTCATGAACATGGATGACCACCGTTTCATTGGTTCAGTGGCAAAGAAGCACGGCATTTACTTTTCCAGACCCGGAAACGGTATCTGCCATCAGGTACATCTGGAGCGTTTCGGCATCCCTGGAAAGACCTTGATTGGTTCTGACTCCCACACCCCGACCGGTGGCGGTATTGGCATGATTGCCATTGGCGCAGGCGGTCTTGATGTAGCCGTAGCCATGGGCGGAGGAGCGTATTATATTACGTATCCGAAAGTAGTCAAAGTAAATCTGACAGGAAAACTGTCTCCATGGGTTGCTGCAAAAGATGTCATTCTGGAAGTATTGAGAAGACTTTCTGTCAAGGGCGGTGTTGGCAAGGTCATTGAATATGTCGGCGAAGGTGTAAAAACACTCTCTGTTCCGGAACGTGCCACCATCACCAACATGGGCGCAGAACTCGGCGCAACGACTTCTATTTTCCCGTCTGACGAAATTACAAAGCAGTTCCTTGAAGCGCAGGGACGTGGAGAGGTTTGGTCTGAACAAAAGGCTGACCCTGATGCAGTGTATGATGAAGAAGTCAATATCAATCTTTCTGAACTCGTTCCGCTGGCTGCCTGTCCGCATTCTCCCGACAATGTAAAATCTGTCAAGGAAATTGAAGACGAAAAGGGCGGAAAAATGAAGATTGACCAAGTCTGCATTGGTTCTTGCACGAATTCTTCACTTTTGGATATGATGAAAGTCGCTCACATCCTGAAAGGAAAGACCGTGCATCCAGATGTATCACTGGCAATCGCCCCCGGTTCAAAGCAGGTTCTCAATATGATGGCTGACATGGGTCTGCTTTCCATCATGATTGATGCAGGTGCGAGAATTCTGGAAAGTGCGTGCGGTCCTTGCATTGGTATGGGACAGTCACCAAATTCCGGCGGTATCTCCCTGAGAACATTTAACCGTAATTTCTTGGGACGTTCAGGGACAAAGGACGGACAAATTTATCTGGTTTCTCCGGAATTAGCCGCTGTATCTGCAATCAATGGCTATCTCACCGACCCGAGAGAAATCGGCGAAATGCCAGAATTTGTACTGCCTGAAAAATTCACAGTTCATGATAACATGGTAGTCGCTCCTGCACCGGAATCCGAAATGGACAGCGTGGAAATTCTGAGAGGGCCGAACATCAAGCCTTATCCGGAAACAACCCCTCTGAAAGAATCCATTTCCGCCCCTGTTTCCCTGAAAGTCGGCGACAATATCACCACTGACCACATTATGCCGGCTGGTGCAAAGATTCTGCCCCTGCGTTCCAATATTCCCGAAATTTCCAAGCACTGCTTTACTGTATGTGATGAGGAATTCCCGACAAGAGCAAAGGAACTCGGCGAAAGTATCATTGTAGGCGGTTCGAACTATGGACAAGGCTCATCCCGTGAACATGCTGCATTAGCTCCGCTGTATCTGGGAATCAAGGCTGTACTGGTCAAGAGCTTTGCAAGAATTCACCGTGCAAACCTCGTGAATGCCGGAATTCTGCCCCTGACATTCGTCAATGAAAATGATTATGATGCAATCTCTCAGGGTGACGTGCTGGAATTGGCTGATATTCGTGCAAAGGTAGAGGCTGGCGAAACAGAGTTCACCGTTCTGAACAAAACAACCGGAAAGGAAATCCCTGTTCTCTGTGAACTCACCGGACGCACCAAGGATATTATGCTTGCTGGCGGTTTGCTGGATTATACAAGAGAAAACCTCAAATAATAATTGGTTCAGAGGGGGCTTGCTCCCTCTGAATGAAAAATAAAATTTAATACAGGAGGAAAATCCCATGGACAAAATTAAAATGTCAACTCCCCTTGTGGAGATGGACGGCGACGAAATGACCCGAATTCTCTGGAAGTGGATTAAAGAAATTCTCATTACCCCTTATGTGGAACTGAACACGGAATATTATGACCTCGGTCTTGAAAATCGTGAGAAGACAAAAGACCAAGTTACTTTTGATTCCGCTGAAGCTACCAAAAAATACGGTGTTGCTGTCAAGTGTGCAACCATCACCCCCAACGCCGCAAGAATGCCAGAATATCATCTTTCTGAAATGTGGAAATCTCCCAACGGTACAATCCGTGCCATTCTGGACGGTACTGTTTTCAGAACTCCGATTCTTGTCAAGGGCATTACTCCCTATATCCCCACATGGACAAAGCCCATCACCATCGCCCGTCATGCATACGGCGACGTTTACAAGAATACTGAAATGCAGGTTCACGGCGGTAAAGCTGAATTGGTTTACACTGATAAAGAGGGCAAGGAAATCCGTCAGCTGATTTATGATTTCAAGGATGAAAACGGCATTATTCAGGGTCTGCATAACCGTGACAACAGCATTGCCGGCTTTGCTCGTGCTTGCTTCAATTATGCACTCGACCAGAAACAGGATTTGTGGTTTGCAACAAAGGATACTATCTCTAAACAGTATGACCACAGATTCAAGGATATTTTTGCTGAAATTTTCGAAAATGAGTACAAGGCAAAATTCGAAGAGGCTGGTATTGAATATTTCTATACTCTGATTGATGATGCTGTTGCACGTGTCATTCGTTCCAACGGCGGATATATCTGGGCTTGCAAGAACTATGACGGTGATGTGATGTCTGATATGGTTTCGACTGCTTACGGCTCACTGGCTATGATGACTTCCGTGCTGGTATCTCCGACTGGAATTTATGAATATGAAGCCGCTCATGGAACAGTACAGCGTCATTATTACAAGTACCTCAAGGGTGAAGAGACTTCCACAAACTCCGTTGCAACGATTTTCGCATGGAGTGGCGCACTGCGCAAGCGTGGCGAACTCGACAACATTCCGGAATTGATGGCATATGCCGACAAACTCGAAAAGGCTACCATTCAGACCATTGAAGACGGTATTATGACAGGCGACCTTTATTTAATTTCCAAACTGGAAAACAAGAAAAAGGTCAATTCCCGTGAATTCTTGGATGAAATCAACAAGAGGCTTTCTAACTTGATGAATTAAGGTGAATATTTATGGCGAAACAGGCGATTTCAACTCCTGTCATCCGCCGTTTACCCCGATACTATCGCTTTTTGGGCGATTTAGAGCGTGAACATGTGGAGCGGATTTCTTCCCGTGAGCTGGCACAGCGAATGGGATTTTCCGCTTCACAAATCCGTCAGGACTTCAATTGTTTCGGCGGATTTGGTCAGCAGGGGTACGGCTATCATGTCAAGGAGCTGCGTGAGATGATTGGAAAAATTCTCGGTGTACAAGAGCATACCGGAGTCATTCTCATTGGGGCAGGGAATCTCGGAAAAGCCATTGCCGCACATGTTGACTTTGAAAAGCGTGGATGCAAGTTAATCGGCATTTTTGACAATAACCCCCTGATTCAGGGAACGTCAACAGCCAATTTACCGATTATGCCCATGGAATCATTACAAACATTCTGTGAGTTGCATTGCCCGCAAGTGGCAGTTCTCTGCATTCCCAAAGATGCCGCACAGCAATTGGCAGACCAGCTCATTGCACTGGGTATCAATGGTTTCTGGAATTTCAGCCATTTTGACCTGAGAATCAACAATCCTGATGTCATTGTCGAAAATGTGCATTTAGGTGACAGCCTGATGACTCTTGCCTATTGTATGCACCGGAACGAAGTGGAAACTTTATAAAAAAGGGGAGCAGAAATGCTCCCTTCTTTTTGTCATGTTTTCGGAAATGATGCAAAAGCAAAAGCCCTCTGCAACCGCAAGAGGGCTTTGAAATTGCTTGTTTCAAATCAAAGGTTCTGGAATTCAGAATTAGTCCTTCTTCTTCTTGGAAACCAGAGCTACGCCGCCAATAACTGCAACAGCTGCTGCTGCGCCTGCAATCGGGAGAACATCGCCAACACCGGTCTTCGGAGAGCCGGAGCTTGTGCTGCTGCTCTTTGCAGTGGTACTTTTGCTCTTGGTAGTTGTAGCAGCCTTGGTGTTGCTGCCGCTTGTGCCTGTACCGCTTGTTGCAGATGTAGAACCTGTACCTGTACCACCATCGACAATGCCACCACCGGTTGTGGTTGTTCCAGTAGCAGAACCGCTACCCTGAATCGGAGTGGTAGATGTTCCAGTAGCAACTGTGGGCTTAGCTGTACCTGTAGTAGTTGTCGTTGTAGTGGGCTTAGTTGTGGAAGTAGTTGTGGTAGGTCTTGTGGTAGATGTAGTTGTGGTAGGTCTTGTGGTAGATGTAGTTGTAGTAGTAGTTGTTGTTGTGGTTGTTGTAGTAGTGGTTGTAGTTGTGGTAGTTGTTGTTGTAGTCTCTTCAGTAGTAGTGCCTTCAATTTCAATCCAACCATCTTCGGCAACTACGAGATTGAGAGCTACATAATCCTGCGGTTCAAAGGTAACAGAACCAGTCAAAGTCTTACCTTCACCAGAGAAAGTATTCTTCCAGATTTCCTGAGAAGCCTTGCCGTCAGGTCTGGTAACACCACCGCTCAAGTATTCAATATCAAAGTGAGCCCCCGGAACAGCTTCAGCCTCCGGAACAGTTACATAGATAGCAGCCAAATTCATAGCCTTGAAAGTACCAGCTTCATACTGGCTTGCTGCTGCTGCACTGGGGCTTGTCTGTGCAAATGCATACCATGTCATGTTCTTTTCCTTAGAGCTGTCCTGTGCAGTCATCTTTACTGTCAGAGCCTCATTATCCCCAGGAACCATAGAAAGCAAGTCAGGGTCACAAATGGTTGTGTATGTGCAACGGTCATCAACATGAGTACCAAACTCAATTGCATTCAGCAGAGGAGTATCAACTCTAACATAAATTAATACACCTGCTTTTGCTTCGTCAACTGTTACTGTTCTCTGGTCAATAGTTACATTGACAGGCTTATCCTGTGTAATTGCGTTACCAGTCAAAGCTGGAAGAGATGCAGTCATTGTCAGAGCAGCCACAGAAGCCAAAATCTTCTTAAAGCTAATTGTCTTCATTTTCGTTCATTTCCTTTCAAATGATTATATATGCTGCCGCCGTACCGCACAGCACGGCGGCTCACATGCTTAATTGTAGGGACTTTCAAAAATTACTGATTGTCGGTAGGAAGAAGTCCAGCCTTTTCAGCAATTGTCTGAGAATACTTCGGATAAGGAGCAGTCAGGAGGACTTCAGGAATCCAATCGCAAGTACCATTTGCACCAGCCTTGGAAGCGTAAACCAGAATGTTTGCGGCATCGGTTGCATCCAGCTTAGAACCAGCAGTACCTACTTCTGTAATTCCGCTGTGAACACCTCTGTCCTTAGACTCGTCAGTGGTATCAGCGAGGAAGAATGCGAACTTATCCAGTGTTTCATCTTCCTGAGTGAAGATGTAAACATCATCACCAGCACCAGACCTTGCAGCATATTCCAGAACCTTAGCGGCATCTTCTGCGTTTGCTTCACCGTTCAGGTTAGCATCGCCCTTAACACCGATATAGATATCAGCAGTACCCTTTACCTGTTCGCCATTGTAGAATACCAACAGAGAAACCTTGTTGTAAGCTTCCTTGCGGTCATCGTAGATGTCCTTCGGGCTCAGACCAGCAACTTCGCCCTTACCAGCGATACCAAATGTGAACTTAGTAATATCCAAAGTTGCAACCTTGCCATTGTTGTCAGTTGCATAAGTCTTCGCAACGTCAATCAGCTGAGAGGGGTCAAATGCGTTCGGGTCATGTGCAAAGTAGAAGTTTTCTGTGGATACCAGCTCAATATTGATGCTGTCAACATCAATAGGGGTGCTTTCGCCTGTTTCCTGAGTTTCGCCAGTCTCACCAGTTTCATCAGTTGCGCCAGTTTCGCTGGTTTCACCAGTTTCATCAGTTGCGCCTGTTTCCTGAGTTTCATCAGTTGCACCAGTCTCCTGAGTTTCATCAGTTGCACCAGTTTCCTGAGTTTCATCAGTTGCACCAGTTTCCTGAGTTTCATCAGTTGCACCAGTTTCCTGAGTTTCATCAGTTGCACCAGTTTCCTGAGTTTCATCAGTTGCACCAGTTTCCTGAGTTTCTTCTGTTGCATCAGTAGAAGCTGTTGTCTCTGTTACATCAGTAGAAGCAGTTGTTTCTGTTGCATCAGTGGAAGCAGTTGTCTCTGTTGCATCAGTGGAAGCAGTTGTCTCTGTTGCATCAGTGGAAGCAGTTGTTTCTGTTGCATCAGTGGAAGCAGTTGTCTCTGTTGCATCAGTGGAAGCAGTTGTCTCTGTTACATCAGTGGAAGCAGTTGTCTCTGTTGCATCAGTAGAAGCAGTTGTCTCTGTTGCATCAGTGGAAGCAGTTGTCTCTGTTGCATCAGTAGAAGCAGTTGTTTCTGTTGCATCAGTAGAAGCAGTTGTTTCTGTTGCATCAGTAGAAGCAGCTGTTTCTGTTGCATCAGTAGAAGCAGTTGTTTCTGTTGCATCAGTGGAAGCAGCTGTTTCTGTTGCATCAGTAGAAGCAGTTGTTTCTGTTGCATCAGTAGACTGTGTAGCCTCTGTAGAGGAAGTTGTACCAGTAAATTCTGTTTCCTCAGTAGATGCGACAGTATCAGTAGTTACATCAGTATCAACAGTAACAGCAGTTGTTTCTGTTGTGGTTTCTTCCGGTTCAATGGTCTCGAAACGGATGATTCTGTAAATATCCAGTGTACCAGCACCGCTCTGAATACCGCCGTTGCCGTCAGCTTCAACAGCCTTTACAGTGTACAAGCTACCGGGTTTCAGCTCCAGACCTTCGGAAGCAAGTTTCTCATTGATGAGAGCTTCAATCTTTGCAAGGTCTGCATCACTTTCATCATCAGTGAGATAGCCATAAGCATAGCCCTCACCGGATTCCTGACCAGAAACATGCTTGCCATAAGCAGTTACATCATAAATTTCAGCAGCCTTATTGATGATTTCATCCATTGTCAGGCTGATGCTGTATGTAGTACCACTTGTAGACTTTTCAGCAGTCTGGCTGTTAATCTGTGACAGAGCATTGTTGAAAATCTTTGTGATTGTACCATAATAGGTCTTACCCTGAATTTCACTCAAAGAAGCAGGGAAAACATTGTTCACTTTCTTATTCTTGAAGTTGTTCTGAACAACAGTATCCAGCTTTGCCAGAACTGCATCTACATCTTCGCCATTGAAAGTGGTGTCAACTTCTCTGGAAAGAAGATTGTCATACTTCTCCTTCTGGTTATTGACTCTTTCAACATAGTTATCGAAAATTTCGTCAATCTTAGTATCAACCATCTTGTGAGCGTGTTCCAGTCTCTGTGCAGCAGCATCCAATTCAGCCTGTGCTGCGTCGAGCTGTGCCTGTGCCTCATCCAAATCTGCCTGACGGCTTGCAACAGTTGCCTTTCTGTTATTGATATATCCAGTAGGTCTATTTGCTGCTTCTGCATCTTCCAGAGCCTTTACAGCAGCATCCAATTCAGCCTGTGCAGCATCCTTTTCAGCCTGCTTT
>AUXO013590338.1_pt1 | contig 16047 bp, 19 predicted proteins | sample 768731 | NCBI WGS metagenome assembly AUXO01 (sample SAMN02715735, study PRJNA202380) | gut metagenome | biome: sheep rumen | host: Ovis aries | place: New Zealand: Palmerston North
GTGATAAACAAGAGCTATAGGAAGGAGATAGGAGAATGAAATACACAGATGAAGGAGAGGAAGGGAGAAGGAAGGAGGTGGCGGAGCAGAAGTAAATAGAAGGAATAGAAATAAATAGAAAAATGGTGTTCCCCCACCGGAAATTGATATTGTTAAATGTGCACAGAAAAATAATTTATTTTTGGTAGTATTTTAGGTGTACTTTTTTGTTTTTATTGTGTATAATATAAATAAATAAAGAGCTTAATTAAATAATTAAGCATAAGAATAAGGAGGATAAGAATATGTTTATTAGAGTAAGAATTGGTAAAGAGTATAAAGAGGTTAGAATTAATAAATATGATAATATTGAAGAATATGATGCATTTTTAGATGATTTTAAGCCTTATGTATGTGAAAGTAAATATGAAGAAGCAAAAATAAGAGAAGCTTGGGAAATGAAACATAATAATATGTTATCTGATGAAGATTTATAATAAGGAGGATAAAAATATGAAGAGTATGTATGATGTATGTTCAGCAGTTACAGGTGAAATAAAGGTAATGAAAGGAGAAGAGATAAAATATGTACATGGTCGTACAATGATAGCAAATAATCATCTGTATAGTATTTTGTATAAGAAGCTTGGTGTTATTTATGTAATTGATAGTTTAGATGAGGAGGAATAAATCATGAGAAGAAAGTTAAATTGCAGCAGTAAATCAGAGTTTAATAAGTTAATCAATAATATGAAGGAAGTTCAGCCTGGTGTATGGGTTGGTAAAGATGGTACAGTAATTGTATTAAAGTATGTAGATACGAGAGAATATGAGGATAAGTATTATTGGTTTTATCCTAGCAAAAGTATCAATAATATAGGATATATTCAGCTTGGTATTAATGGTAAAGTTACATTATTACATAGATTAGTGGCTGAAGCATATCTTGAAAATCCTCAAAATTTGAGAGATGTGGACCATATAGATGGTGATAAAATGAATAATAACATCGAAAATTTAAGATGGTGTAGTCATTCAGAGAATATGAAATCAGCATGGAAAAATGGTCAGATTGGTCATGGTTGTGGTATAAATAAGTATGGTAAATATTATTTTTCAACAGGTATTTTAACAATGCCTAATGGTAAAAAGATTAAGATGAGTAAATCAGAATATCTTAATTATCGCGTAAAAAATGGTCTTAGAGTAACTAAGAGTATGTTAAAGGAGGTATAAATTATGTTAGCATTAATTATTAGTTTTATTTTATCAATGTATGGTGGTCCAAATGTTTATTCAGATGGTGCATTTCAAAAAGCAATCAATGATGGTGTTATTACTTATGAAACGCAGATTCCGTGGTCAACAGAACATTATCTTTCGTACACTGAGCCGGGTGTGCCGTTGTGGGCAGAGAAAGAAAATAATGATGTGTACACTGAGCCGGGTGTGTCCCCATCTGTGCAACCTGCACAAGAAAATGAGCCCGTGGAGGAAGAAATCTGTGCAACTTGTACAGGAGATGTAGGTACATTAACAATAAGTGGTATATTATCAGTAGGTCTTCAATCTGGTTGGGACCAAAGTATAGTAGATGGTCCGTGTGCAGCATATTTTTGGATGTCAGATAGTTGTGTATATATTGCCGACCATAATAATCAAGCATTTAGTAATTTATTTAATGTATATGTAGGTTGTACAGCTGATGTAGCTGGTAGAGGTGTAACATGTGTATGTACAGATTATGGATATGTAGATGATAGAGGAATGATATGTATGTCAGATGGTAGTATAGCTGGTGAAAATTATGGTTCATGTGTAGTAATGTATACTTGTACATCAAATGGTCGTTTTATAACAATATGGCAGTAACGAAGGTATATTTAATAATATAGGAGGAATAAGATATGAATGTAGATATTGAAGATGTAATGTATTTAAAGGAGGTGCTTGAGGATATGCCTCAGGCCCTCTTCGCAGAGTTTACTCAACTTAATGATGTGTTACGTATTTGTAACGAGATGATTGAAGAACATATTTATGGAGGTAATAATAATGAGTGAGAGAATTCCAGTTTTTGAAACAGAACGTGCTATTAAGAGACAGCAGGAAGAAGAAGCAGAAAGACGTGCTATCTTAGAATATGAAGCAATGGTTAAAGATTTAACTGAGAGTTTTGAAAAAACTATGGCAGAGATTGAAGAAGAATCAAAGAGATATGGTCATGGTTGTAATGGTCATCCAGCGGAGGAATAATTATGAGTGAAGCTAAAGATTATTATGATAGAACTTATGGTATGTCATTCGGTATGTTTGTAAGTTTATGTCAGCCAAATAATAATGAATGGTATAAAGATGCTATTGAGCATATAAGTAATGGTGATGCTCCAGAATGGTATTATACTACGCCGGCTAAAGCAATAGTAGGTAGTCAAGCAGTTAAAAAATTAAAGAAGGAGTTAGGATTATGTTAAGTATAAATTCAATTAATAAGCGTATTGAACGTCTTCAAAAAAGAGGTTTAGATGATGTTGCAGATAATTTTATAAAGAAAGCTGAAAATCTAGATTATGATGCAGCAGTAACTGGTAAAGGCAGACTTAGAGAAAAATATTCTTATACAGAAGACCAGATAAGATATTTACAAAATTTGCCTACATGGAAAGATATAAAGGCTATTGCTAGTCAAACTGCAAATGAAGATGAAGATTTAGCAGAAGAATATAGAAATAAGTTAAAAATTGAAAAAGTATTAAGTAAAGCTAAAGATGAATATTATAATATAGTTAAAGAACTTGCTAATTATGCACCTAAAACATATAGTACAGAAGCAGCATACGGTTGGGCAGAGAATATGTTAAGCAAAATGGATATAGGTAAAAAATTAGTAGGAATTATGAGAGATTTCGGTGAAGATTATCATGATATGAAAAATAGAGGAATGTCTTATACAGAAGGTGTAGGCAGATTAAATGAAGCTAGAGAGTTAATGAAAGAAAAGGATGCAATCGTTAATAAGTTCATTGATACATTTGTAAATATCTAAGGAGAATGCTTATGAGAGTACGTGATAAAGGTAAAGGACATATATCTGATTATGTTGAAGAAGTTTATGGATTAGAAATTGACTTCTTTACAAAAGATAATGCTGGTTACATTAAGTCATGGAAGTTATCGGGGCCTCAATGTGAGGTCTCCGGTACCTCTATGGATAAGTTATTAAAAACTCTTGAATATCTTAAAGAGTTATATCATTTAGGTTATTGTGAAACAAAAAAGAAAGAAATATCAAAGAATATTGTAAGAACTTTACTTGTATATATTGATAACTTAAATATTATACGTGGATTCTTCAATAAATATATAACAGAAGATTTCAATAATTATGTTATAGTAGATTTTATAGAGTTTAGAGATATATCTGGTTGGGATGAAACAGTACATAGTGCAAGAGATATTGCTAAGAAAGCAGAGTATTTATTTAATAATCTGTTTTTACCAGAAAGCTATGTATATCAATCAGTAAGTCAGGTTCCTAGAAAACGTATTGAAAAAGCATGTGATGATAATACAGCAAAAGATATATTTCCAAAGAAATATCATGAGTATTTATCATTAAGACAGTCATTATTTGGTGGTTTAGTATATATACCATATCCAAATATGGTTATTGAGGAACCTATGTTAGCTCTTGATTTAACATCTGCGTATATTTATTCATTACTTATTGAAAAACATTGTGTTACACCATTTAAGGAAGTAGACACAGATAATTGGGAGTTTTACTTAGATAGTAAAAATGTAACTTCATTAGGTTTATATAAAATATCATATACATGCTGGTCAAATAAGATACATGTATATAAAGATATATATGATAATAACTTAGAAAAAGGTGGTCATACAGTTATTATAAATCTGAATAATATAGACCTTAAATTACTCATTTCTATGTGTACAGTAGTAAATATAGAATGTTTAGATTTACAAGAAGCTAAGTTAAATTATTTACCAAAATATCTATTAGATAAGATTGTAGAGGAATATATTAAAAAAGAAGAAACTACAGGTGATGACCATATTATTCAAAAGAGAGCTGTTAATAGTATATATGGTGGAACAATTATGAAAATTAATGATGAATCTACTTTTATATATAAGAGAAAAACAGCTTCATTAGCACCTCAGTGGGGTATTTGGACTACATCATATACAAAGAAGTTATTACTTACTTATGCACTTAAATGTGAAGGTTGGTATATGAGTATGACAGATAGTGTATATTGTTTAGATACTCCTAAGAATAGAGAGTTATTAAAAGAGTTTAATGATAATATAAGAAAAAATATTTTGAATTTCTGTGGATTATTTGGTTATGATTATAGTAAATTAAAAAATCTAGGTACATTCAAAGTAGAAGCAGAAATTAAGAAGTTTAAAGCATTTAGAGCAGGTGCATATTGTTATACAAAAAAGGATAATAGTATGGTAGTTAAAGCATCTGCATGTGATAAAGAAAATATTGAGTTAAATGATGATTTGTATAAAGATACTTATGTGTTACCAACAGGTTCTCGTAGATTTCCTATGTTTAATCCAGATACTACAGAATGTGAAGTAGATGGTGTAAAATATAAATCAGAAGGAAGTTATTACGAAATTGTTACAAAATCTAATGTTGAAACAGAAGTAGCAACTGCAATCTATTTAACACTTAAAAAGGGTATATCATAAAGATATACCCTTTTATTTTTATTCAATCCATAATCCTGAACCAATAAGCTGCTGGCATGCAGCTAATTCTTCATCAGTTATACCAAGAACATTATCTTTTACATAACCATTTTCAGGATTAAACTGTGCATTTTCTATAACAACATAATGACCTACTCCAGTCCATAATGGTAAATCATTCCAATACTGATTTACAGGATAACCACATTTATCACAATATGAACCATATTTATCTAATGCGGTATCTCCAGGACCATCTTGAGCAAGTTCTTTACATCTAAGTGGTTTTAATCTAAGCTGAATAAGACCAAGCTGTTGTGTATTAAACAATGCAGCCTGACTATTACCACTTGTACCAGAAGCAGTAGCTGTATTAATAGGAGGTGTTAACTGAGATAATACACCACCAATAGCAAGTGTTTTACCTAATCCAGAACTTTCATTTAATGTTTCAGATATACCCTGTTGCATTAATGAAGCTTTCATATCCTCTCTACTTCTACCATTATGTTTAAGATTCAATGCTGTACTACCTAATGTTTGTGCTGCTTTAACTTTTGCTAAACCAGCACCCGCACCGGCAGCACCAATTGCAGCACCACCTAAGAAAGCACCAGCAGCTACAGCAGCACCACCTACAACAATTTGAGCAGCAGCAGTTGCGGCATTAAATATCTTTGTAATCAAACACATAGCATCTTGACCAATATTACATTCACTTTCATAAGCAAGTGAACCATTTATATTTGACCAACCACCTTCACTATCGTAAGAAAACTTAGTATTTATAGTAGTTGCTACTACATCAAATGCTGTATTAAAATATACTTTTTTGTGAGCACCATAACACATATCCAAACTAAGTTCTGTTGTACCACCGGGTGCACTAAGCAATAACTTATTCCATCTAGCGTTTTCCATAAACTTAGGGTGGTCTTCTGGGTCTTGTGGAATATCAATTTCACCATTAAATGTCAATAAACTAAAGTATGGAATGGCATAAGCAGAAGTACCTGCAATAGAGTCATTACCAATAACAACTTCTTCTACTGTAGGTGAATGACCTAAAATTTCTTCAGCTAAATCTGCTGTTTTAATTGGCATCCAATTACAAGTTATAATTAACTTAGTAAGGTCTTTACCTAAATTTTGAGCACCCGCCCAGAATACATTAGCCATATTTGTAAGTAATGTAGTAAACTGTGATTGTGTTAACAAATATGTTTTCATACCAACTTTAGTTTGTGTTTGCATTACATAAGTACCACTGCCATATCCAGCAATAACACCATCATGTCCATACCATACATCCCATAAAACAGTGTAATCACCAAATACATTGCTTGTTTTATATAGATAGTTTTCATCAAAGAAACCTAAGTTTCTATAAGTATCAAGATTTGATGGATTAAATCTCAAATCATCAAAGTATTCGTCCCAATAAGTTACATCAGTACAATATAAACAATGACCTCTTGTACCATACTGGAACAGTGCTTTATATGTTGCAGCAAGGTCCATACTACAATGCACTTCGAAAAGTGCATTGTGTACGTAGACCGTATTATCAATCCAATAATATCTAGTAGGATAGTCTTCCTGTTCCCACTTAATATAGTTATAATTGGATGTGTCAAAGTTTACTAAAAATATAGGAGCCTTGATGTCAACATTTTCTTTTAAAGAAACACTAACTTCTTCTTCATCTTCCATTGTTTGTTTAGTAGAATTAGGTTTCTTAAACATTTTACCAAATGTCAATGTAATCATAATAGTCTCCTTTCTTAAAATAATCCTTTTTCACTAGCTTGTGTTACTAAATGTTTAATATGCACATATTTAACAGTATAAATTAAGTCCCACATGCCATAGTATGCACCAAAGCCATCTATACCATCAACATGGTCTAATTTTATTCTAGTCCACGGAGCTGAATAATCACCAAGCGAGGTTCTTATAGTGCTTAAACTTATATCTATACCAGCCTTAGTACTGCTTTGATACAATTTAATGTTTGTAGCTTTTATACCATTTTGACCTTGTGCCGTAGCTACTAAAGGTTGTGCATTAGTATCAACAGCTATATTACTATAGGAATGAATGTTAATGCCATAAGGAATCCATACATCTTCATAGAATGGATATGTAGCAGGTCCTGTAGAAGGTGGAATTATAACAATTGGTGGATAAACTCCATATTTATTTAAACATTCTGCTTCAGTCCATGCCTGTACTTCACCTTGTGCGTGAACAAGACGGGTTTCCCTACCTAAAACTTCCCAACCACCACCCTTTGCATTATATATTAAGGCATTTACCTCATTCTTTGTATAATATATATTTGAATCTAATGCAGGTCCGGTAGGTCCCATAGGTCCCGTATCTCCGCGGTCACCTTTGTCACCTTTCAAACCACGTAAACCTCTAACAGATAATTTCTCTGAAAGAGTACATACATTATTAGATATTGCAGAAATTACAGCAAGATATGAATCATAACTATAAACAAGGTCACCTACTTTAGCATGATTAGTACCACCATGACCACCTCTAAAAAGATTACTTGTATTAATAGTAGTTAAATTTTCTATAGCTATATTGCAATACCAATATGCACTACCATCAGCTCCGTCATCACCTTTAATATTTCTAAAGTCAAATGCAAAGCTAGGATTTTCATTAGAACCTGTTCTTGTAACATTTACAGAAGGAACACCAGTATTATTATTTACACTAGCAGTAGCCTGTATATTAGGTGTGGTTCCATTACTACCCGACTGACCTTTTATACCTGAAAATGCAAGGTTAATAATAGGATTTTCAGCTGTACCACCATTATGTACTTGAACATTAGGTGTACCTACAGTATCTGCTACTGAAGCAGTTACTCTAATATTTGGTGTAGCTCCAACTGTACCTGGACCACCAATTCTATTGATTTTATCAATAACTGCTGTTTGAGCCTGTGGGTCAGTTGAAGTAACAGTAGCAATATAAGTATTTGTACTATCAAGTATACTATCACCAGGTGTAGGAATATAATTGTTATTTGCATAACTTACTGTAGCTGGTGTAACTGTTGAATTATCAAATACTATATTAGTAGGTAAAATTGATTTACCTGGTGCACCCTGTGCAGATACAACCTGTGTCAAGTTTTCAAATAAAATATAAGGAACATTCTGTACATTATTATATGTACCAAATCCATCTATTCTACCAAAATAACTTGATGTATTAGTTGAACCATATACAAACTGACCAACTGTTTTATACTGCTGTAAATCTGGGTCATCCCAGAAATAAATTGATGTAAGCCAAAATCTACCAAGTGTTGCATCAATAGCATACTGTCTTACTCTCCAAGAAACTGCAATTCCGTCTCGACCATTGGTTCCGTTAATTCCATCTCTACCATCATTTCCGTTGGTTCCGTTGGTTCCATCTCTACCTTTCAAATTATGAAAATCAAAATTAAATGTAGGATTTTCAAGTGTACCTGATTTAGTTACAAGTACATACGGATTACCAACAGCATTATCAACACTAGCATTTGCCTGAACATTAGGTGTAATTCCGTCTGTTCCGTCACTTCCATCCTGACCATTGGTTCCAGGATTTCCTACAATATTTTGAAAATCAAATGTAAAAGTAGGTGCTGCATCAGTACCAGACTTTGTAACTTGAACAGCAGGAGTACTTCCGTTTTCTGTTACAGTTGCAGTAGCAGAAATTTGTGGAGTAATTCCGTCTTGTCCATTGGTTCCATTTATTCCATTCTGTCCATCCCTACCAGCTGGCCCTGGAAAACCTTGTGGACCTGGCACAGTTGAATCCTGTCCATCCTGTCCATCTTGTCCGTCTCTACCTTTTAAATTATGAAAATCAAATGCAAAAGTAGGATTTGCATCAGTGCCTGATTTTGTTACGGTTACACTAGGAGTACCCGTATTTGCATCTACACTTGCATTTGCTGAAATTACTGGGGTTATACCATCTTGACCCGCCGGTCCAGTCTGACCTGTGGCACCTGTATTTCCAGGGTCACCTTTGTCACCTTTGGAACCTATGGCTGTACCGATATTTTCCCAATCGTTATGGTCTTCATCCCAGATATAAACACCGTTACCTGTATTTGCCATATTCGGTTACCTCCTTCCTTAATTTGTTTCTCTAAACCAAATAAATTTCATTTCATCGTAGTTAATAAGGCTATCCAAATAGTCATCTATATTTTTAAGATAACCATAAGTAAATGAATATGACTGCCAAAGCATACCAAATGAAACTACTCCGTTGTTTTCAGTAATGCTTGGTGCAACATTTATTGGTATAAGGTCATTATTTGCATTTCTTACTGCCTTACGATTTGTAAGTGGTATACCACTCATGCTTCCAACAAGTGAATTATTATCTACAAATTTATGAAGACCATCTGGAAGTTTTATATAAGCATCACTACTAAAAGTTCCTGATATAATAATCATAATTGGATTTGTTATAGATACTTGTACCTTTAGGTTAAGTGGGTCTGCTTCAATTTGTGCTGCAGTTAATGTTACAGAATTTTCGTTATAACTTTCATCATATATAGTAAAGGTAAGTGAAGCAAAATTCGATTTATTAACATTATTTATTTTTATATAAGGGTCTAAACCAACAATATCTAAACCATAATTTGACCCACCACCAGAAGGAGTAGTCCATTCAACACCTGTTTCACCACTATTTACTGATAATACTTTACCAGCATCACCAGAAGCAATAGCAGGTAACTCTTTAACAGGTGGTGCCCACATTGGACCAGTAGTAGCTTTAGTAAGTACATCACCATTATTACCACCAGATGGTACCTGATTAATATCATCAACAATATCATCTACTTCATCTTTTGTATAATACTCATCATTAGAACCAACCTGATATGCATCACCAACTTCTCCAGTAGGATGTGCAGCAATAAATTCTGCCCATGTATCATACTGTGCTTTTACTTGGAATGGTGTTCCAGGTTCACCCTGTTCACCAGTATTTCCAGTGTCACCCTTGTCGCCTTTGGCTCCAGTTGCACCTTTAATATTTGTAAATGCAAAGTTAAATACAGGATTTTCAGCGGTTCCTGTTCTAGTTACAGTTACTCCAGGTGTTCCTGTGTTTGAGTCAACACTCGCTGTAGCTGATACAACTGGCGTTACTCCATCTTGTCCATCCTGACCAGCGGGTCCAACCGGCCCAACAATAGTTTGTCCATCACGTCCATTCTGGCCTGGGTCACCTTTCTGACCTTTCAAATTATGAAAAGCCAATGAGAATACAGGCTGTTCTGCTGTACCAGTTTTAACAATTTCAACACTAGGTGTACCAATATTTGAATCAACACTAGCATTCATTGATATATTAGGTGTAGGTCCAACGGGTCCTTGACTACCTTGTGAAATATCAACTTCTGATACAATATCACCATCATCATTTAATAACTGTAACTTGTTATTAACAATATTGAGAGAATAACCCTCAAGTTCAATATTCTGTATAGCATCAAGTAAAAAGGCAAGGTCAATATCATGAAAGAATTTGTCCTGATATTCATTATGCTCATTTTTTACAATGTGCTCAGAATTACGCTCTGGATAATCTGTATAATCACGATTCATAACCTTACCTCCTTACCAAATTGATAATAACATCTCATCACTATACTGTTTTGCAATGAGTGTATAAATATTTTTAAGTCTTAATTCAAGTTCAGCAGTAATCATCTGCTGATTGGTAGTTACACCGATATTTCCGTGAATATTTAATGTATAACTATCATTAGTTGTACTAGAATCAGTGCCACTAGTAGTTTCAGATGTAGTAGTTGTACTATCTAAAGTATCAGTTGTATTACGAGTAGTTGTCTTCTCATTCTCAACTGTATCAGTAAGATTTCTTGTAGTAGTAGTTGTATTATCTACTTCATCTTTAGTATTTCTAGTGGTAGTTTCAGATGTATCAGTATCAGTTGTAGTTGTATTATCAAGAGTTCCATCTTCAATAACTTTTGAAGCATTCTGATATGTGCTTTCATTAAATGCAGAAACACGATTTTCAGTATTATGTGTATCTTCCTGGTCAACAGTTACTGTAGTATCTACTGTACCTGCTACACCAATAGTACCAGTACCTTTTGTCTCACCATCTAATACTTCAGTGAGTGTACCTGTACCATGTGTTTCACCTTCAGTTGCTTCAGTAATTGTACCAGTACCCTTATTTTCACTATCAACTGTTACAGTACCACCTTTTGTACTGCTATTATTACCAATAGTTGTACTAGCACCTGTTCTAGTTTCTGTTCTATCATAATTTTCAATTGGATTATACTCAGCATTTACAGCTAAGAACATACGAGCATAATCTGCTTTATGTTGTTTCCACCAAAAGTCCGTTTCATCATACTGATAATCCGGGTCTTCATATAAACATGGTAGAGACTGAAAATTCCTTACCATTGTAGCAAGTAATACGTCCGCATCAAAATTTGGAATAGTTGATAAATCAAACTTATCGGCGAGACTTAGATTCTTGCTGTTCAGATACTTTTCTGTCCCCAGCAGGGTCATCTTTGCATGCATAGTCCACCTCCAAATTTAATTCAAACATTTTGTTAGTTTTTCCACAGCTTTCATCAAGATATTTCTTAAGGTCTTTAATACGAGACTGTGCCTGATTATCCTGGAAAGCTGCTTCATGTTCAAGTATATGTGAAGCCTTATCCACAGTTGTACCAATACCAATTTCTGAATAGAACTGGTCTAAAATAGTCTGTGTATCAGCAAGTAAGCTTGTAACAATATAAGTCTGTTTGAAATCCTGGTTCCAGACTTCTACAAGATTTTTAGTAGGAATAACTTCATCTGCTCTATCTGTGTGTTTGGTAATAATAATAGGTTTACCAGACTGAACATCATCATAAGCGGCTTCGATGGTTCTCTTTTCAGCTTCATTTCTTGCAGAAAATACTGCAGGCAATTTAGCATTGGCAACACCCATATTAGTTGCGGTTGATAAGTTGCTAAGCTTTACAGCATAATAGTCAACAATGTCTAATACACCTTTATAATCACCACTTAACTTAATTAACTCACAATTCTCATGAATTGTAAATCTCTTCTGGAATTTTGGATTACATACTATAGCTTCACTAGGCTGATAAAAGAAATCCCATACACCACCAAGGGTACATGGCTGGAATGTTACACCAAATCTTTCAGACTTAAATACTACTACATATCCAAAACACCATAAACAGAGTGAAAAGAAGTTCTTTGGCCAATTATCAGGAAGACCTTTAAATTCAAGGCAGGCATCAAGGCGCTGTAAAAGCGCCCTGAACCAATACCTATATTCATAGTCCTTATTTGACCAATATTTCTCTGGAACACGGATAGACTGTAATTGTCTTTCAAATAAGTCAAGTTCATTATCCATACGTGTTTACCTCCATATTTTACTGTCCACCTGCACCAAGTACATAAACGATTGCACTATCAGTGAAGTCATTGATAGGTAATCTCTTGAAGTTTGCAAATGTATTGATGATACCCTTACGAGCATGAACTGGTGTAGAACGTACATTATCTAACTGATAATTTACCATAATACCATCTTCATCATAAAGAATACCAAATACGAATGGCATATCCTGTGCAGCAGTTGTACCTACAGGAATTGCAGGAGTCCACTTAATAGCTGCACCTGCGAAGTCATCACCATCATCAAATGCCTGCCAGTACTCAACACCCTCAGCCTTAGATGTATTCTTTCCAACAACATTCTTAAGCATATCAGCATGGAAGATAGTAGGAAGTACTACAGTTTCCATCTCTCTGATAAGTGGAGCATAGTAAAGCATCTTCTGGGCAGACTTAGGTGTGTGCTGCTTAAGTACATAAGAAGTAGTACCTACAGTCTTTGCAGGAGACCAGTGATACTTAACTGTTCTAGCTTCAAGTCTGCTAGAGTCAGTGTCAAGCTTAACAGCGATGAGCTTTAAGAACTCTTCTCTATGCTCTTCAAGCCATTCAGCTCTAGTATAAGTCTTACCAGACTTCTTGTTAGCATAAGCCACAAGGTCAACTACACACTCAGCACCAAGGTTACCATCAGCAACCATCTTGTTGATACCAGCAATACGGTTAAGAACAGTAATTCTTGCAAATGCTTCCTTATTTGTTTCAATCTCATTATAAGCTTCAGTCATTCTCATGTTCATGAAACCTACAAATTCAGATTCATTTCTAAAAGCATCCTTAAGTGCATCTTCAGTTACAGTAGGCATCTGATATGACCATACATCAGAACCACCATAAGATAACTCTAATGCAGGAGCAAAACTCATATCCCACTGAGAACCTGTACCATCAGTTTCAGCATTAAGACCATCACCAATATTTGTATTGAGGTCTGTATTTACATTACCTGCTGGAATGGCTTCTTTTGAATAAGTTTTTCTCTTTAAAAGTCTATTACCATAAGTAGTAGAGTCAGCCATAATTGACTGAAATTTACCTGTATATGCTCTAGACTTATTTACAACTCTAGTAACAAGAATAGAAATAGAGTTGATTACGTTGTCTACACCAGACTGTAAAATCTGGTCACCAACAGCTACGAAATTTGTTGCATCTACTGCAGTAACAGCTTTAGCACCAAGTGCCTGCTTTGAAAGCTCATTAATCACAGCATACGCATCAATCGGTGTTAATGGTTTCATAATATTTTCCTCCTTAATTAATCAAATAATTTGTCTAAAACCGATTCATCATCATTAGTTTCTTCTTCCTTTTCTTCAACCTTTTCAGGTTCCGGGTCAGGGTCCGGAGTATCTTTAGGAACATCATCTGGAGTTGTACCAGGTGCCGCTTCCTGTACTTTTGGAGATGTTTCCACATACTCTAATAATTTTAATACGTCAGCAGGTTTATATCCTGCTTTAGCTAATGCTACAATATCACCCATTTTCATAGTGATTTCCTCCTTATAAAGTATCTCTTATTGATACAGACAAATAATACATATAAGCATTATAGAAATTGTCTGCTGTAAACTTGTTCTCAACAAATACTCTACTGTGATTAAATTCATTTGCAATATCAATATCACAGTTTTCTTCAATGTCTTTCCACATTAACTTCAGATTATTCCAATAATTATATTTAAGTGATTTTTGGTCAGTTAAATGATAATATTTTGATTGGTCCAAAGTTTGTTTTATAACCAGAAATTCTCTTTCATGTGGTACTGGTCTTTGAATATAATCATTTGTTTCAAGTGTATACCACTTTGCATGTCTAATATAGCATCCTAAATTAACACCCATACCTGGGTCCCACATCGAGAATAATAATGTATCATGGTGTGTTTCACCAGTAACTTCAGGTATCTCTTCAGATAATGGAATTTCCCATTCACCTTTATTAATCATGTTTGATTTAATATATTTCTGTGAATGTGATGCAATAGCTGGATTATATTTACAATATTCAAGAGCTACAGTAAGTATATTTTCTCCTTTATCAAAAGTATTTACCTTAATTTCTCCTTGCTGAATTGAAGCTATATCAAAGTCATATAAGGTGAAATATTCACTATATCTTGATACTGTATTGGCAAGCATAAATACTTTAACATCTTGAGAGTGTCTAATAAGTGTTGATAATGTATTTTCCCACATTGATACTTCATTTTTAAGTTTTCTGGATTCTACAATATCAATAAACTCATCAAATAATATGTTTTTAATATCTGTATATGCAACAGATTTAGTATGTGCTGCCTGATTTAATGCTAAAGCATAACCAATTGTTTCTGGTTCTGGTGGTTCTTCATCTTCTGAAGCTGCCGGTCTGTATAACATAAATGCTGATTTTTCAAATTTAATTACACATCCAGGTCCAAATATTTGCTCAATATTCTGGGCTGAGAACAATATAGAACATTTTGCTGAAACAATATCCTCAGCCCATCTTCTTATATAAGCAAATCTAACTTTTCTTTTAGCATAGTCTTCAAGCATATACTTATGAACTTGCCATGTTTTACCATTTCCTCTCTGGCCTATAGCCATCATAATATCTGCATTTGTAGCTAATAATTTGTCTAAGTGCCAGAAATCTGCATCTACCAATACTTTAGGTCTTTTTTCTTTAGGTGCTTTATATGATTTTTTAGCCATATCACACCTCCTTAGTACTGAGTAATATATGTTGCATATCCTTTATTTTTCAATTCTTTTGCTAAATTATCCGCATTTTTCTTTACACTAAATGCACCAGTTTGTACTTTATAAAGTCCATCAATCTGTACAATATATGTCTTATATCCATCTTTTTGTAACTTTGCAGCCATATTATCTGCATTTTTCTTTACTTTATATGCACCAACCTGTACATGATATAACTTTTTAGCTGGTTCTGGTTTATCACCTAATTGCTTATTAATTTCTGCAACCATTGCATCCATTTTACCCATAAGCCAATCACCAGGACATGCTTTATTTGCAAACCATCTATGAACTGTTATTCTCATTTCATTTGCTTTTGGCTGATAATTTAACATATAGTTTTTATCATTCTTCCATACTACCTTTGTTTTCTTGTATCTTTTACAAATATCTACACATAACTTAATTAAGTTATCATAGCATGCTGGAGTAAAAGCATAAGGATGATAAGCATCACTCGCACACTCAATAGTAATAGCTCTCTGGTCATTTTCTCTACTTGATGTACACCATGACCTGTTATCTTCATCTACACTACATCCAATCTTTCCATCATATCCTATTACATAGTTACAAGAAGCATCTCTAGATGTTGGTAAAAATACCTCCAAGCCTCGCTCCGCCGTTACTTGCCCAACGAAACAATGTGGTGATATGGTATCTACTGCATGAGTTCTTTTGCCACTATGATTAGGTGATAGTTTAATTACTTTCGCTAATTGACTTATCATCCTTTTCACTCCTTTCCCTTATCTCTGCTGTTAACTCTCTAATACTTTCACTGTTCTTTTCAACAGCTAATGTTATTGCACCTAATTTATCTATTGCTGTATCTAATGAACTACGTTCTTTATCATACACATACTTAAGTGCATAGCCACAAAGAAGAAAGCTAAAAATAGGGAAACCTATTGTACTTATAATGTTAACTACGTCTTGCATAGCTTTATCTCCTTTCATTATTTATTAAATATAAATAGGCTCTTAATAATAATAAAGCATTTAATTTTCTTCCGAGGGGGAACACCATTTTTCTATTTATTTCTATTCCTTCTATTTACTTCTGC
>AUXO014915031.1_pt1 | contig 16047 bp, 15 predicted proteins | sample 768731 | NCBI WGS metagenome assembly AUXO01 (sample SAMN02715735, study PRJNA202380) | gut metagenome | biome: sheep rumen | host: Ovis aries | place: New Zealand: Palmerston North
ACATCCGTCATGGTCAAAGACGCTGATCCGGAAGATGTAATTGACAGGATCGATGCGATCGGATCATTTGATGCTGATTTTTCAAGAGCAGAGATCACGGATCTTCTGGATGGAACACAATCAGTTCCAGAAACATCCTGTACAGACCCTTATTTCCACCTGATGGCATCGAGGCAGTACAGCAGGACGCATGTGATAAACGGCTTTACAGTCTCATACACCGTCAATACATCGGGCATCAGGGCTGAGGTCACCAGAACAGCTCCCGGCGGGCTGACAGTCTTCGCAGATGCCTCTCTGACCGGTGTGCATCCTGTATACCAGTGGAACAGCAGCAGGGGCAATGTCGAATACGGATATTTTCGCGTAGACTGCACTACAAATGAATCATTCAGTGCCGGCAGAAATGCATTTGCATCAGGTCAGGCAAATCTGAAAGATATTGATGCTGCAAGGTTTCTGGAATCACTGAAAGAAGCATTTGAACGCGGGAGGGATACAGCTGCACTCGATGTGCCTCTCTGTTCGTTCAGAATCCCTGTACCGGAAGTGCCGCTTCTGAATATCACAGGTACAGTCAGTCTCAAGCTGGATGCGGAAGGAAGAGCAAAGCTGAGTCTGTCCCAGCAGCATTCTCTTGGCATGGAGATCAGGAACGGAAAAATGAGAGCCATCCATCATTCTGACAGCCAGTCAAAGGCTGCACTGTACGGTTCCGCCGATTTCATGACTGCCGTATCATTCAGTCTGAATGCAGCATCCCTGTCTCTGACAGATGCTGTGATCGAAGCAGGGATCAATGCAGAGATCACATCGACCGTGCATAGTTATGACCGGCAGGGAAACCATACGGCACTGCAGACATCACTGCCCGCAGATATGGTTGCGGATCATGCTGGAGGCACGGAAGGGATACTGGTATGCAGTGATGCCGATGCTGTGTGGATCCTGGATCTCATCCTGAACTCTTCACGAACCTTGGCAGGCAGATATGGCTTTTCAAGACAGATGAGCCTTCTGAAGCCTGAACAGGCAAATGTATTTCCCGGACGCCGGATCCATATGGAAAACTTCCATATCGTAGAAAGGTGTACGCGAACGGAAAGAGAAAGACCGCCGGCATACAGTCAGCTGCCTGAAAGCGATCAGATCATGATCGCAGAATATGTTTTGATCGGAAAAGCCGGGGAGAGCCGCAGTATTGATATTACAAGCCTGCCGGCAGACTGTCCGCGGTCCGCACTCAGTTTTGTCTCACAGGACAGCAGTATTGCACAGGTAAACCAGAACGGTCAGGTACTGCTGAAACAGTCAGGCAGCACGATCATTACCGTTTCCTCTGCAGACGGCAGATACCGGGTAAGGTGTACTGTACATGTGAGATATGAGGATGGGAATGCTCATTAAGCTGATCCAGGAAAAAAGGACCGAAACGTTCATCATTGAAGAAGGCTCAGGCAGGACGATCAGTATTCTGAATGAGACATGCCGCATCAGACTGAAGGACGGAAGGATCCTGCTTGAAGTGAGTGAGTCGCTTAAGGCTGAAGAAGCAGGCAAGATCGGTCTGACGGTCTTGCAGCATAAGGAATCAGGCTTCAAAGCTGTATTGATCAGGTTTGAGGATTATCAGGGCTGGGATCAATTCTGCAGATACACGACACGAAAAGAAGTTATCACAGCCGGCAGTTCTGAAACTGATGATATCCGTATCATCCATCCGCTGATCAAAGAACACCATATCGCATTGAATTTAAGAGAGCGTTCTATCAGGGATACCTTCAGCAGCGGGGTATTATCTGTTGATAACCGGATCGTTAATGAATGCAATGACCTGCAGATCACCAGCCGGATCGAAGTACTGAACCTGAGGATAATACTGGCCGGTGATATCCTGCTGGCAAATACATGCGGAAATATCCGGGTAGATCTTGATGCAGATGTGCAGGCAGATCTGCTCAGTCATATAGAGCCGGATGTCATTGCCAACATGAATTCCGTGCACTCAGAACTGCCTTCAAGGACATTCCGTGAAGAACTGGAAGAACCGGAACAGATCATGCCGCTGAAACGGATGCCGCTGATCCTGACGGTCGGTCCGGCAGTCACAATGGCTATGGCATCATTTGTGACAAGCTCATTTTCTCTCTGGAACGGACTGATGAACGGCAGACAGCTGAGTGAAATGATTCCCATGGTGATGCTGCCGGTATGCATGCTGATGAGCTCGTTGTTCTGGATGCCGATGCAGAGGATGTATGAACGGCACACTCAGAAACGACAGATCAAGCACAGGATCATGTCGTACAGTGAATATCTGGATGATCTTTCTGCCAGAATCCGAAGCTATGAGGAAACATACAGAAAAATGGCAGAAATGATCTATCCGCCTGACCCTGCCTACAGCAGATATGCTAGTGATCCTTTTGCCGTCAGACTTGGAACAGGTACAGAAGTATTTGATATACAGCTGAGCCAGCGCTTTTCGATCAGTCATACAGACGGACTGTATCAGCGCATCATTGAGCTTCCGGAACGCCTGAAAAGACTTGATAACACCGTTATTGTCAGAAATCTGACCAAATATCAGACGATTTACTTCCAAAAGAACAAACAGACGGAAGAATATTTATGGATCCTGCTGTTTCGGATACTGTATGCGAGTGCTTCAGGAACACTGAAACTCAGGATCCTTTGTACTGGTGAATATGAGCAGAAGCACATCTGGCTCCGCAATATTCCGCATCTGTATGATCATGGCCAGCGCATGATCATAACTGAGAACAGCCGCATCATTCTCCAGCATGCCGGTGAGTATGAAGGCAATCTGCTGTATGTCGTGATGAATACGGATCTGCTCCAGGAGATTCCTTCAGGAAACAGAATGATCTGGGTGATGGATAATCATGAACGGCTGAAAGAAGATGAGCTGTATGTCAGATATGCTGATGGCAATGTTGTATTTGAAGAAAACGATCACTCTATGACGGCTGCAGCAGATCAGATCAAGGAACCGGATTATTTCTCAATGACATCAATGCTGAACTGCAGATACAGGATGGATTTTTCTTACAGAACGCTTGATCCGGGTTTTCTTGATCTGTTTCACTGCAGTGAACCGCAGGACCTTCAGATCAGGGAGAACTGGCTGAACCATCATACTTATGAAGCGATTCAGACACCGCTGGGGCTTGATCGTTCCGGGGGCCTGATCTGTCTGAATCTGCATGAAACAGGCATGGGACCGCATGGACTGATCGCGGGCACAACAGGCAGCGGCAAATCAGAACTGATACTGAGCATTCTGCTGGGTCTGTCCGTCAACTATTCACCGAGAGAACTGCAGTACATACTGATTGATTTCAAAGGAGGCGGGATCCTTCAGGCACTGTCTTATGGTGACTCATATATACCGCATCTGGCAGGTGTATTGACAAATCTTGATGAAAGCAGGATCGATCGTGCCATCGTTTCTTTTTCAAACGAATGCAGGCGCAGGGAACGTCTGTTTCAGGAAGCAGGGAGTATATCCGGGAATACCGTATCCAATATCGATGATTATCAAAGGTCATGGAAAGGACAGCTTCCATACCTGCCTCATCTGATCATTCTTGTCGATGAATTTGCTGAACTGAAGAAGGAATATCCTGAATTTCTGAAAGAATTGATTTCATTGGCAAGAGTGGGCAGAAGTCTGGGAATGCATCTGATCCTGGCGACCCAGAAGCCTGCAGGAATCGTAGATGAGCAGATCACATCCAATTGCCGCTTCACGATCTGTCTGCGTGTACAGAGCAGGCAGGACTCTATCGAAGTGCTGCATTCAGATGAAGCATATTCACTGAAGGCACCCGGAGAATTCATTATGCGCTGTGACGGCGCTTCCATATTCGGAAAGGGGGGATATGCAGGCAAAAAGATCGTCCTGCAGGAGGCTTCTGCAGCCATGATCAGCCATACAGGAGAGATCCTGCAGAGCTATGGAGGAGAACTGTCATCTGTATCAGAAGGTGCTGTTGCAGTGCGGTATCTGATCCAGTACGGGGAATCCATGGGCATCTATACGGAAGGTATATGGCGTGAAGAGCTTCATCAGCTGAACAGCCATGAGATCGCTTCGATGCCTGATGGCAGTATCGGTATCCTGGATGACTATTACAAAGGACAGCAGCCTTATCTGCAGATCGAAGGAATGCTTCCGGGGATCGCAGTGATCGCAATGGAGCATGATGTCAGGCTCTCGTTCCTGAGAGCGTTCCTGTATATGACGATGATGACAGATCGATATGAATACTGTCTGATCGATGATATCGGCGTCAGAGAGACATGGATCACTGAATGCTCGTTAATCGCCGGATACGGGTCATTGATGGATCAGGATTTTATCGGAAGACTGATCTCCGTCATCTGTGAAAAAGAACGTCAGCGCACGCTTTGGGTGATCATCACGGACTATGCATCTATGCAGGAAATGAATGATGCGCTTCATCTGAAATTGAGAAGGATCATGGACAGCTGTGAAAAATACAATGTGAGATTCCTCATCATGGCATCCGGTCCCGCTTCATTTCCTTACAGAGATCTGACATTATTCCGGACAAGGATCAGTCTGAAGAACACCAGTCAGTCTGATCTCAGTACATTTTTCGAACGGAATGTCCGGATCAGTGAAAGTTATGACGGATTCGGTCTGATCAATGGCAAAGAGATCCTGCGCTTTGTTTATCCTCTGATCTCAGGATCACGGCTCAGCACCCGCTGCAGGGAATTCAAATCACAATACCCGCGATCCGTATCAGAACAGATCCCTGTCATGCCTGAGAAGATATGTCTGAGTGATTACCACGGCAAAGGCAGGCCGCTGGGCGTCAGCAGGAAAACATGCAGATGGAAAGATATACCTGCACATGAAACATTACTTGTGATCGCCACCTATATGGAGGAACTTGAAAGTCTTTATGAGATATACTGTGCAGCTTATCCTGATGAAACGATCATCAACAAAGAACCGGAACAAGAAGGAATGATCATATTCATGACGCTGGATGTTTACCGCGAATCATCATTTGCGGCCAGAAAAAAGAATATGTCTCTTCTGTATGCAGGTGAAGGTTTCCATGACCAGTATGTGTTTTCTGTCAGACAGAAATACCGGATCTCGGAAGGACAGGGGATATGGATATGCGGTCAGAAAAGCGAGGTGCTGCAGCTTGCAGGACAAAGATAAAAAAACAGTCACGCTGATGATGTTCGTGGCTGTCAGGTCAGTATGGTATGAATGCCGTTTTTCAGTCAGTTATACCTTGAACGAATGCTTTGATCTCCTGCAGCATCAGCTGCTCCATGAATCCCTTACACCTGATCCTGCTATGTTCTTTGACTATGAAGCAAAACGATATCTCGATCCGGATATACCTCTGTACAGACTGGGGATCACCCGCTGCAGGTATGTGATCATCTGTTAACGGAATCTGGTACGGAAGGAACATCTGCGGCACAGTTCCTCACGAAGCTCATGTCTGCGGAATCCTTCACAGATCGATCTGTAGCGCTCACTGTTGAGAATATCACGCAGTGTCATTGTATGGAGGTTTCCAAGATCGATCACCCCCTCAGCATCCAGACAGCATGGAACGACCTTACCGCTGCACAGGACCGCGATCTGGTCCAGTGCACCGCGGCATGTGCCATTCTGACTCACCACATCTGCCTTCATATCAGGCCAGTCAAACGGTTTTGAAAAGTCTGCATAGACATGGTTCATAAGTCTGTAGCTGCCCGGTTTGGATGTTTCATCAAACGGAAAGCGTTCATGCAGCAGATCCAGGCATTCCCTGGTCTTAGCAAGTTCCATCTGATCCGTACGCCAGAAGCGCAGCTCACAATACGGCCGTTCATACTGCGATGCCTGTTCACAATACTTCAGTACCGGTTCCATATATTCTTTTGGAGAAAGCTTCATAAATTCAATGGACTGGACGGAGAAAGACACTTTGCGGATGCAGTCGTGAGGTTTGAGACGGCTGATGAGAATGCCGTTTGTCACAAGCTGTACCTGCATGCCGTACCGGTCACAGACAGACAGGAACGCATCGATCTCAGGATGCAGAAGGGGTTCACCTTGAACATGAAGACAGATATACGGAGTGATCTCAGAGACCTGTCCGACTACAGCTTCAAAAAAACTGCTGTCCATATACATCCGCTCTCTTTCGGAAACCGTACAGAAGGAACAGCTGAGGTTGCATGCACTGGTGATCTCGATATAAACACGCTTCAGCATGAGACCATTGTAACTGAAAAAAGTTCCGGACGAACCGGAACTTTTGATCAGTGGATGGATCTTGCAAGAAATTCTGCCGTTCTTGGTGACAGGGGATTCAGGAAGAGCTGTTCAGGTGAACCTTCTTCTTCGATCACACCCTGATCCATGAACACGACTCTGTCTGCGACTTCACGTGCGAAGTTCATTTCATGTGTGACGATGATCATCGTCAGACCTTCATCAGCCAGCTGTTTCATGACGTTCAGTACTTCACCGACCATTTCGGGATCAAGCGCTGAGGTAGGCTCATCAAACAGCATGAGCTTCGGGTCCATGCAGAGCGCTCTGGCAATCGCTACACGCTGTTTCTGACCGCCTGAGAGGTTTCTGCTGTCCGCATGGATAAATTCCGACATGCCGACTTTATTCAGGTAATACAGTGCCTTTTCACGCGCTTCTGCAGCAGGGCGCTTCAGTACGCGTTCCTGTGAGATCATGCAGTTCTTCAGGACGTTCATGTTGTTGAACAGATTGAACTGCTGGAAACACATGCCTACTTTGGAACGGTATGCGTCAACATTCCGGATATGCAGGATATCTTCACCGAATACTCTGATCTCTCCGTCATCCGGTTTTTCCAGAAGGTTGATGCAGCGCAGTAAGGTCGATTTGCCTGAACCTGATTTACCGATCAGGCAGACAACTTCCTGCTGTCTGACATCGAAGTCAACGCCTTTCAGTACTTCAAGATCTCCGAACCGCTTGTGAATATTGCGGATCTCTACAATGTTCTGCTGTGTCATATCAGTCCTCCCCGTTATTGGCAAGATTCATGTTTTTCGGATCTGTGACTGACTGGGGCAGACTGACTGTTCTGTTGTTCATTTTCTTTTCAATGTAGTTCAGAATGACAGAAGCGGTCTTTGTCAGAACGAAATAGATCATTGCTGTTACAAAATATGTCTGTTCGAAGTGATATGTCGTTCCTGCAATGGATTTTGCCTGGAACATCAGATCGCTGATCGAGATGATCATCAGAACTGATGAGTCCTTGATATTGACAATGAATTCATTGCCGATCGAAGGGAAGGCATTGACGATTGCCTGCGGCAGGACGACTTCCATCATCGTCTGCGCGTTCGACATGCCGAGACTTCTCGCTGCTTCAGTCTGTCCTTTATCTACAGCCTGAATGCCCGAGCGGATGATCTCTGCCATGTAGGCACCGGTATTGATGGATATGACAACGATGGCTGCAGTCAGCTTATCCCAGTGAATGACGTTCAGAAGGGCGAAATACAGAAACACTGCCTGTACCATCATCGGCGTTCCTCTGAATATATCAATATAGATTTTTGTGATGATATCAAAGATCTTTTTGAGGATCCTTGCAGCTTTTGAAGCCGTATAGTCCAGTGTAACTGCTCTGAAGCCTCCGACCAGCAGACCGATCATCAGACCGATCAGTGTTCCTGACAGGGAGATCAGAAGTGTCATTCTGATTCCCAGCAGGAAGCTCTGGCCGTAAGTGGACAGGATGTTCAGGCAGATCTGCCAGAACTTCATGATTTATTCGTTGACAGCAGGCTGACGTTCAACAGCTGCCTGCATGATATTGTTTCTGTCTTCTTCGCTGATCGTATCAAGGATCTCCTGGATCTTTGCCTGCAGTTCAGCATTGTCCTTTGAAACAGCGATGGATACTGTAGCATCTTCTTCACCGTCAAAGCCTTTGCCTTTTTCGAACTGAATGAATGCGAGGTCGCTGTTTGCGGATGTAACGCCGATCGCTACAGGGAGTTCGGATGTGACAGCATCAACATCACCGTGCTGCAGTGCATTGATCGCTGCAGGGAAGTCAGTAGCTGCTTCAACGTGGATGACGCCGTTGATCTGATCGATGATCTCATCATACAGTGTGCCCATCTGGCCGACGACCTTCTTGCCGGACAGTTCCTGAATGGATGTAATGCCTGCAACATCGGAATCCTTGCGGACGATGACGACTTCTTCCGATACATAGTACGGAGTCGTGAAGTTGACTGACTCACGTCTTGTCGGTGTATCTGTCATGCCGGCAATGATCGCATCGATCTCACCGTTGTTCAGGGAAGGGATCAGGTTATCCCAGTCTGTCTTGACGATCTCAACATCCATGCCGAGTCCTTCAGCGATCTCTGTTGCGATCACGACGTCATAACCGTCGCAGAAGTCAACGGAAGAGATCTGCTTTGCGGTTTCTCCTGCTTCAGTCGTTGTCCAGTTGAACGGAGCGTAGTTGCATTCCATACCGACACGCAGTACAGTTTTGTCTTCACTCTGTGTATTGGAACCTGTTGATGTTTCAGGTGCAGCGGATGAACTGCAGCCGGCAAGCAGCAGACAGGATGTGAGAATCAGTGTGTTTCTTAAGTTCTTCATAACTTCCTCCTTGCAAAAAATAAACCGTATGCTATCACATACGGGAGTTATCCATAAGTAATAGCGCCTCTTCATCTGTGGATGAAGGAGTGATACAGATTTTTTCCGTATCCCCACACAGTGACATGCCTGTCATCTATGTTCGGCGGCGATTGCCTTTCGCCTGGTTCAAAGTCTGCCGACTCCACAGGGTACTTATCTGCGCCGCTACCTCTACCGATTTACTTTAACGACTTCGATTATTAATCAGATATTTATCATTGTCAAGGCTATTATCCTTTGAATTTCTTCCAGAGGCTGACATTCTCAAGGTTTGACAGGGAAGACAGCATGTTTTTTTCAGCATTGGGATAACGTTTATAAATTTCCCGGAGGATCTCGCCGGCAGCCGATCTGGCTGTGCGGTCATTGTTGGGACATCCGCTTTTGACAACAGGGATCTGCAGTTCTTCTTCAACGGCCTTTCTGATCTCGTCTTCATGCACATAGATCAGGGGACGGATCATATCCATGCCGGAATAGGAAAGATGGCTGACCGGTTCAAAAACGGAGATCCTGCTGCCGTGGATCATATTCATCAGCAGTGTTTCAACAGCGTCGTCTCCATGATGTCCAAGCGCGATCTTATTGCATTGGTATTCTGCCGCGGCATTCGTCAAAGCACCTTTGCGCAGGGCAGAACATCTGGAACAGCTGAGATTCCCGTTATTCTTCGGATAATGAAGAAGTGTTTCATACAGGTCGGTATCTATGGTGATCAGTTCGATCCCGCGTTCTTTGAAATATTGTGAAAGGGGAGAAATATCTTCACCTTCAAACCCCATATTCAGATGGATGCCGATCACGGTGAAGTCGCAATGATCGTAATGCTGTTTGACGCGCCGGTATTGTGCAAGCGCCTGCAGCAGCAGTACAGAATCCTTGCCGCCTGAAACACCGACACAGATACGGTCATTATGATCGATCATATGATAGTCGGTATCGGCTTTTCTGAGTGAGGACATTATTTTTCTGAACGACATTGCGCCTCCTTGTTTTGCCATTATAGCATTAAGTTGTTATAATTGCCCACGGATGGACGCAGTCATACTATTGAACAAACCGGCCGGGATCACATCATTCGATGCGGTTGCCCGCTGCCGCAGGATCCTGCATGAGCGCAAGATTGGTCATACGGGAACACTTGATCCGAATGCTTCGGGTCTTTTGATCATACTGACAGGACGATATACAAAACTGCTGCCGTACTGCGTATGCAATCATAAGCATTATCAGGCAGAGTTTCTGCTTGGCAGGGCTACGGAAACAGAAGATATATGGGGAAATACCGTCGAAGAGCGCATGCCTTCTGTACATTCGCAGACAGAGCTGGATGAAGTCAGCAGGTCTATGACAGGGCACAGCCTGCAGATTCCCCCGATGTATTCCGCAATCAAGGTCAACGGCAGGAAACTGTATGAATATGCCAGAGAAGGAAAGACCATCGAACGCGCACCGAGAGAAATCTGTGTTGATCACCTGGAGGTGCATCATATCGAAGGCGATCGGTATGCGATGGACGCTGTTGTTTCTTCCGGTACGTATATCCGGACGCTGATCACGGATTATGCGCGGAAGCTGAATGAACTTGGCTGTATGAGTGCGCTGAAGCGTACAGGCATCGATAATCTGACTCTGGATCAGGCAATGACCTTCGAACAGCTTGAAACAGATCCCGTCTTTCTGAAGCCGGAGGATGTTCTGAATCCGGACATCAGACTGATCGAAACAGACCTGCCGGACTATGTCAGAAACGGGAGAGATCTGAAACTTGACGCGGATTGTGAATACGTCGGCATTCTTTCGGAAGGCAGACTGATCGCAGTATACGGAAAACGGGATAACGGATATTATCATTGTGAGAGAGGATTGTTCTGATGCGGATACAGTATATTGATTTGAATGATAAAAACAGAAACTACAAACCGGCTGCCGCATGCATCGGTTACTTTGATGGTCTGCATCTTGGTCATCAGGCACTGATCAAGAAAACGATCGAACTGGCACATGAACATCAATGCGAGAGCGCATTGATCACATTTGATCCGGACCCATGGGTGACGATCCGCAAGGATATGACCGTCAAGCATATCACCACGATGAAGCAGCGCATCAACCTTGCGATGCAGTCCGGCATCAAGAATATCTATATTCTGAAATTCACGGAAGAGATGTCAAAGCTGAGTCCGCATGATTTTGTGGAACGGGTGATCCTGCCGTGCAATATCAAAGCACTAGTATGCGGCTTTGATTTCCATTATGGATTTAAAGGACAGGGCAGCTGCGACACGCTCAGGGAAGAAGGACTGTTTGATGTAGCAGTCGTGGATGCGGTCACGGACAATGGCGAAAAGATCTCCTCAACGCGTATCAGCAGACTGATCGAAGCAGGTGAAGTCGATGAAGCTGCCAGACTGATGGGACATCCTTATGCGATCGAAGGAAAAGTGATCCATGGCCGTCATGTAGGTGCTTCACTCGGATTTCCGACTGCCAATATCGACGTGGATCTTGAATACCTGGAGCCCAGACACGGCGTCTATGCCGTCCGTGCATACATCAAGGGGATCCCGTATGCCGCAATGGCAAATCTCGGACACAATCCGACAGTCAACTATACGCAGGCTCTTTCACTGGAAGTGCATATCCTTGATTATGAAGGGGATCTGTACGGAGAAACACTGGTGATTGAATTTGTGAAGTTCATCAGGGATGAACAGAATTTCAAGAACAGGACGAATTTGATCATGCAGCTGGAACTGGACAGAAATACTGTCAGGAAGATACTGAATGCTGAAAAATGAATTTCTTGCGCAGATGCGTGATCTGCTGGGAGACAGAATGGACGAATACCTGAAGGCGATGGAAATGAAGCCGGTCAGGGGTTTTCGTGTCAATACATTAAAAACAAACGAATCATTTCTCCGGAAAGAACTGGACTTTGAATGGGTCAGGAACCCGTATGCATCAAATTCATGGATCCTTCCGGATGATGTAAAGCTGTACGAACTGCCGGCATATACTGCCGGACTGTTTTACGTGCAGGAAACATCCGCGTCTGCGGCTGTGGAGATACTTGATCCAAAGCCGGGCTCAAGAGTACTTGATCTTTGTGCTGCACCAGGATCCAAGTCGACTCAGATCGCTGAACGGATGGGTCAGGATGGTTTTCTTGTCTGCAATGAATATGAGTCTTCCAGGGCGATGATCCTTGCGGAGAACCTGGAAAAACACGGAGCAGCCAATACATGCATCATCAACTGCGATACAAGAGACGCTGCTTCAGCGTTCCCTGAGTACTTTGATTATGTACTGTGTGACGCACCGTGCTCAGGGGAGGGTATGTTCCGCAAAAATCCCGAGGCATGCGATGAATGGTCTCCAGAGAACGTCAATGCCTGTGCCAGACGGCAGCTGATGATCCTGAACAATGCCTATGAGACACTGAAGCCGGGTGGGATCCTGGTGTATTCGACATGCACATTGAATGAAATTGAAAATGAAAACACTGTTATTGATTTCCTTAGTGCACATTCTGATATGAAAATCGATCCGATTCCGGAGGTTTATCCGCATACATTGAAAAGCCGGAAGCTGGATGGCGTACTGCGCATACTTCCTTCTGAATACGGCGAAGGCCATTTTGTCTGCCGCATGAAGAAAGATGGAGAAGGCAGTATTCAAGAACTGAAACAGATGAAGTCTGAAAAGATCGACAGTACGGTCATGCAGTTCCTGAAGGAACAGCTTGATCAGCCCTACAGGTATCTTTACAGCAGGAACGGAAGGATCTACGGGAGTGATCTGCCGTTTGCGGCAGTGAATCCGTGCCGTCTGGTCCGCTTCGGAGTACTGCTTGGAGAAGTGAAGGGCAGCAGATTTGAACCGGATCACGGATTCTATGCCTCAGCAGCACATTCTTTCAGAAAAGTTTATGATCTCAGTAATGAACAACTGGTACAATATATACATGGAGAAACACTGACCATTCCTCTTGATAAAGGATGGTACGGAGTCGCATATAAAGGTCATGTATTTGCCGGAGGCAGATCTGACGGACGTATGCTGAAGAATAAATATCCCAAACGTTTGCGAAGAAGGTGACTTATGGAACTCGAAATGTTTTCTTTCATTGAATCTGTCATCGAGGAATATGACATGCACCAGGCAACCTATGCATATGCGGAGAACACGATCCGCAGCTATTTTGAGAGCATCTGTGCTGTGCCGGGTACATCAGTCGTTTCTGTTCATACCAGGATCAAGACGAGGGAAAGCCTCAGAGAAAAACTCTTAAGAAATAAATTCTACCTTCATTTTGATCATCCTCGTGATGCTTTGATGTATTTGTCGGATCTGGTCGGGGTGACGATCGAGTGTCAGTTTATCAGGAATGAAGCAGAGATCTACAACAGTCTGTTTCATCATTTCAAGATCGACGGCAGCGGATTCAGCAAATCACTTGAAGATCCGAATATTCTTTTGAACATGCATATGCCGCAGCCGCAGACACAGAGAAACGGTTTTACGATCTACAGGATCGACGGCTACTATATGTTCAACAGTGAACGCATCAATTTTGAACTGCAGATCAAGTCTCTGGTACACAGGTTCTGGAGTGAGATCGAGCATGAAGTCGTATATAAAAATCCGGACTTTGTCGTATATGACAAGTTCATGAAGAATATGCTTGGTGCAGTAAGGGATAATCTTGATGTAGTAGACCGCCAGCTTGAGATCATGTACAACGAGATCTCCAATGAATCAAGGCATGCGGCGATCGGCATGAATCAGGAAAGCTTCAAGATCATGCTGGCAAGTTCGATCAATGAGCTGGTAAATAAGAAGATGAAGGAATCCGTCGGCTTCCGCACGGATTTCAAGAAGTGTTCATCGATCCTGTCTCAGTATATCTATATCAGGGATTTCCTGAATACGGAGCGGGGCAGGGAAAGGATGCTGGATTACCTGGAACATCTGAATTACCTGTCTGATACAGATATCGACTTCAGTTCTGAATTGAAGCTGGAACATCCTTATGAGAGCGACGATCCGTTCTGCCGTGTGCTGGGCGATCATATGCAGCTGATGATGAACCAGGATTTTGAATGGCACGTATTCTTTGTTATGCTGTTTGCGATCCAGCCCGGCAGCAATATCGAGGACTTCAGTGACTTTGTCGGTGTGATCAGAAAACTGATCATCCGCAACGGATGGTATCTGGAACGGTTCATGCACTATGATGAAGATCAGGCGGACCAGGCGAGATACTTCTTCCTTGGCGTCCTTGCCGGAGCGCTTGTCAGGGCAGGAACCATTGAGATCATCTATGAAGAAAAGATGCTTGATGTCATGAATGCGTTCAAGTTCTTTATTGAACGGATCGAACATGCTTATCCGGACTATGATAGTCTGTTCAAAGCGGAACCGGCTCTGGAAGTGCAGCTGGTCCATGAAGTACTGCGTATCTTCAGCAGAAATTGAAGAAACCTGCTATAATCGTTGAAGGAGATTAAGAAATATGGCTGTAGATTATGTAATCCTGAATAAAGACAGTTCCGAGAACGGAATTATCGCGATCAACAAATCCGTATTCAAATCGATCGCTGAAATTACGATCGACGATCTGGATCATGCAGAACGTGCGGAAAAGTCTTCATTTTCCAAAGCAGTGATCGTCAGAATCGCTGACAACAAGCTGAAGATCGAAACAGATATCCATGTGAAGTATGGTGCCAATATCAACGCAACATGTGAACAGGTACAGAATAAGATCTATGAAAACATCCTGTTCATGACCGGATTCAAAACAAGCGAAGTCTCTGTTAATGTGACCGGCTTTGAAATGTAAAATATCTGTTGACATCTATTTGCATACTTGGTAATATTTTCAAGTAATCAGAAAACGGAAAGCAGAAGCGCCGCTTCTCACCCGAGGTCCTGAGGATCTGGGTATATGCCGAAAATGAGTATACTGTATTCATTGGCAGGTGCGGCTTCTGTACCTGCTTTCTTTTACAGGAGGGATACTTGCAATACGTTAAACCGAAACGGAATGTACCGGAAGAACTGGTAAATGAAAACATTCACTTCCGTGAAGTGCTTGTCATCGGACCTGATGGACAGCAGCTCGGAACAATGATGAGAAGAGAAGCTATTGAGAAGGCGTATGATCTCGGACTTGACCTTTATTGTGTTGCTCCGAATGCAAAGCCGCCTGTCTGCAAGATTCTTGACTACGGCAAACACCGCTTTAATGAGCAGAAGAAAGCACGTGAATCAAAGAAGAAGCAGCATGTGACTGAAATCAAACCGCTTCGTCTGTCTCCCGTCATTGATGATCATGATTTTGACACGAAATTGAAGCATGCACGTTCATGGATCGAAGACGGTCAGAAAGTCAAGGTCGATATGAAATTCCGCGGACGTATGATCACCAGAAAAGAAGTTGGTGAAACTGTCATGAAACGGTTTATTGAGCAGATCTCCGACATTGCTGTGGTTGACAAACAGCCCAGCATGGAAGGCAATACGATGTCAGTTGTACTGTCTCCCAAAAAGAAATAAGCAGAACAGGAGGAACAAGTCATGAAAGCTAAGGCTAAGAAACCTAAGAAGATCAAGATGAAGACGAAGAAGACCTTCGCTAAGAGATCTAAGATTACCGGCACAGGTGCGATCGCAATTCAGCACAACTACGTATCACACTTCGCAGCAAACAAAACACACAAACAGAAGAAACATCTGTCAAAGGGCACACTGATGAATGCAAGTGATGTTAAGCGCGACAGACAGCTGCTGCAGGGCTAATCGGAGGTAATGAGAGATGAGAGTTAAAGGATCAACACCGACGAGGAACCGTCGTAAGAAGGTATTAAAGCTTGCTAAGGGCTACTTCGGAAGCAAACATCTTCTGTACAGAACAGCTCATGAGCAGGTAATGCATTCCCTGAAGTATTCTTACATCGACCGCAGAAAGCTCAAGCGTGAAATGCGCAAGCTCTGGATCGCACGTATCAATGCTGCAGCAAGAATGAATGACATCAGCTATTCCCAGCTGATGCATGGTCTCAAGCTTGCTGGTGTCAACATGAACCGCAAGATGCTGAGCGAAATCGCAATTCATGATGAAAAAGCATTCACAGAGATTTGCGAAACTGCGAAAAAAGCGTTAGCATAGTACTAGACAGATCAAGGGAACATCAGTTCCCTTATCTGGCGCGTTGGTGAAGCGGCTTAACACATCGCCCTCTCAAGGCGACATTCACGGGTTCGAATCCCGTACGCGTCACGAAATGAACCGCAGAGATGCGGTTTTTCTT
>AUXO016736150.1_pt1 | contig 16039 bp, 15 predicted proteins | sample 768731 | NCBI WGS metagenome assembly AUXO01 (sample SAMN02715735, study PRJNA202380) | gut metagenome | biome: sheep rumen | host: Ovis aries | place: New Zealand: Palmerston North
TTGGTGCATCATGATTGAGGAAGAGTTCACTTCCTTCATGAACTTCAATACCTACTTGACTTGCTTCCTTCTTTAATTCGTTGATACGTTCTTTAAAGTGTTGGATATCTTTTTCAAAGTGTGTTCCACTAATGACATGAGGTGTTGCAGCAATGACTCTTACACCAACCTTTGATGCATTCTGTAATGCTGCTCTGGCTTCATCTAGATCCCTAATACCATCATCAATACCCCATGCATAGTGTCCATGAATATCTACGAACTCCATTACTTATTCTCAATAAATGGTACAGCACCTAAGTTAGGGATACCAAGATACTGTTCAGCTTCATCTTTATTATGGATTCTTGTATCCATAAGCATTCTAATAACAACAAATGCAATAGATAACACTGCACCGGCAAGAGCACCAATAACTAAGTTCTTAGGTAATGATGGTGATACTGGTGAAGTCGCAATCTTAGAGTTATCAATAATAGTAATATTAGTAACATTTAAGTTTTCTCTTACTTCATCTCTGAATGTCTTTGTAACTTGATCAACGATTCTCTTTGATAAAGCAGGATCAGTTGTTTTTGAAGTAATAGAAATAACCTGAGTGTTTGTTTCATTAGTTACGACTAGTGAAGATGAGACTACACCTTGATTAATCTTTAAAGCAGTTGCTGCTTTTTCAGTAATATTATTACCTTTAATCATTTCAACATAGTTGTTTACTAATAAGTTATTCGCATTTACCTGGCTATAATCAGAGACACCTGTAGAAGAATCAGGTTTTAAATATAAACGTACAGTAGATTCATATTTCTTTGGAATAAAGAAGACTGTTACAACACCAGCAAGCAATGCAACAAGTAGCGTTGTAAGAATGATTCCTCTTATATGAGCTTTTAAAGATTTTAAGAGTTCTAATAAATCAATTGTATCAGCCTCATTATCTGTTTTTTCATTAATAATTGAATTATTCATGGTTCCCCCTATTTATTCTGTTGTATTGTTATTCAATGTACTTTGAATAGCTTGTTTGTTTTCTTTTACACTGTTTTCATCAGGTAACATGTAATACAGTTTTGTATTAGGTATCATATAGCCACCCTTCATCATTGTACCAGTACCTTCTAAGAACTTACTTGAGAACTGCCAACTACTATTTGTATTAAGCTGATCAGATACTAATTCTTTTATTTTATCTGCTGGCATATTTGTAGTGAATGAATCACTTACAGCTGAAAGAATGGAATTGTAGTTTGTAAGGATAGCTGGTGATAAGACTTTCTTGATAATTGCAGTAAGAACATCCTGTTGGTTCTGTGTTCTATGTCTATCCCCTGATTCATAAGAATGTCTTTCACGTGCAAACGATAGTGCCTTCTTGCCATCCATGTGATTTGTACCTTCTTTAATGCCAAGCTGTGGTAAATCTTTATCTGAGTAAACATCAATACCACCAATAGCATCAACAACAGTAGTAAGTGTTGAGAAGTTAACACGTGCATAATAATCAATATCAATATCCATGAAGTTTTCAACAGTTTTAACTGTGTTTTCAACACCAAATAAACCTGAATGAGTTAACTTATCTTCTTTACCTGAATTCGCTAATGGTACATAGTAGTCTCTTGGAATAGATGTTAATAAGATTTTATGAGTATTCGTATTCACAGTAACAATCATATTCACATCACTTCTTGATACTGTTGCAGCAGTACCATAAACATCAATACCTGAAATATAAACAATGAATGTTCCAGCTGCATTAGTGCTCTTGTCGTTTGTAGTGATATTCTGTTTTAAAGTCTTTTTCCAAATCACTATCGTATTCTTAGAAAAGTCACTATCATATTCAGCTAATGCTGTTCTGAATGCTTCATTAAGTAGAATACATTCTACGGAATGACTTTCAAGAGCTTCAGCTACAGCTTGATAATTTAAATATTCTGTTGAGCTTACTGTAACTTGTTTTTGTATTTCTTTTAAGACATAGTTTTGGTTTGTAGTATCAACATTTGGCTGTACACCAATTGTTCTACCATTAAGATCACTCAGCTTCTTATAAGAGCTGTTCTTTAGAACAATAACTGAATAAGTAATTTCTTCTTTATTGTCACCAAACATCTTATTAAACTTACTTGTCCCACTACCAACACCAACACTACCAATAATCATCAGTACAGAAAGAATAAATGAAACAATCTTGCCAGATAGATATCTTGTTTTTCCTTTCTGATCATGATGATGTCTACGTTTATTAGGCTGTAACCAAGCAAACATACCTAACAATAATACAACAAGTACCATACCTAGAATAATAAGATATTTCATAGGTACTAATCCTAATCTTACAACCATAATCATCAATACAATTGATGTCAGTGCTTGTAAGATTAAGAAATTACGCCTTCTCAGTATTTTTTTCAACATAACATTCACTCCCTTTAATGAATTTTAAGAATTAGAAAAATGGTAAACAAGTATTGCTTACCATTATTTAGAAATACAATTAAACCTTCCCACAATCGAACATAATATAGTTCTCCCAAATACGTTATTTTTTAGACTTAATCACTTGCAAAGAATAGCATATATTATTGATGTTATCAATGTTTTTCATTGAAAGGAAGGCTTTTATTACTCGAAATACATTTTCAATTAACTAAGCTTTATATGTCACCATTTTTCATCAATAATAAATAGTGATATCACAATTCAATACAGCATCACTATCAAGTATCGTACTAATATCACTAATATCATCCATATCGATACAAAGAAAATCTTCAACCTCTTTCTTTACCAAAATTCTATACTCTTGTTGATACTCATAACTCTTGCTTTTACAAAAGGCGGCATTCCAATAATGTTGATTTTTTTGAACCATTTCAATATTGTTTTCAGCATACTTATAATATTCTACAAAGTCCCTTTTATACTGATATCCATTTTCTATCAAAGCATTTTCTACTCTTTTGAAAAATTCCTTTGTATTATTGATGATTAAAACTGAATCACCAAAATCATACATATTCTTGACTTGATCATCATTGAATCGATAATGTTTTTCCTCCTTTGCATCATCAAATGTTGATTTATAATACAAGCTATCATCAAGTGTAAACATGCAAAAGATAGGATATTTTTCCATATGAAAATCAAAAATGACATCCCTAGGTATATCTTCATATCCTTTGGGTTCAATTACGTGTACAGCATTTAAACGCATTTTACCTTCTAGAGGATCGCCTACCGTAGTATTATTTACCTTATTTTCTAAATCAGTATAATAGCCAAGAGTTTTCATGTATAACTGTCCGTGCTGAAGCTTCTTTAAATTTTCTTTTTTACCAAACTTCATTAGAATTGACTTATTTATATCTTTGCTCATAGAACCTCAATAATCAACCATTAATCTCTTCTAAACAAGTCTCTTGTATAAACTTTATCTTTTACATCATCAAGAACAGCATCATATCTATTCGCAACAATGGCTTGAGACTGTTCTTTGAATGCATCTAAGTCATTTACAACCTTACTTCCAAAGAAAGTAGAACCATCTTTTAATGTAGGTTCATAAATAATGACTGTAGCGCCTTTTGCTTTAATACGCTTCATGACACCTTGAATAGAACTTTGACGGAAGTTATCTGAATTAGATTTCATTGTTAATCTATAAACACCAATAACAACACTCTTTTCGTATTCTTCATTATAATTCACTTCATCAGAATAAGAATAGTATCCAGCTTTCTTTAATACTTGATCCGCAATAAAATCTTTTCTAGTTTTATTACTTTCTACAATAGCTGTCATCATATTTTGAGGTATATCCTCATAGTTTGCTAATAACTGTTTCGTATCTTTTGGTAAACAATATCCACCATATCCAAATGATGGATTATTATAATGTGAACCAATTCTTGGATCAAGACATACGCCATTAATGATTTCCTGAGTATTCAAACCTTTCATTTCAGCATATGTATCTAATTCATTAAAATAGGAAACACGTAAAGCAAGATAAGTATTCGCAAACAACTTAACAGCCTCAGCCTCAGTAAATCCCATTAAGAGCGTATCAATGTTTTCTTTAATAGCACCTTCTTGTAATAAAGAAGCAAATGCCATTGCTGCTTTATTTAATCTATCAGATCCATCACTTGATACAATAATTCTTGAAGGATACAAGTTATCATATAATGCCTTAGATTCACGAAGAAATTCAGGGCTAAAGATAATATTGTCAGAATGCATTTTCTTTCTAATTTCTTCTGTATAACCTACAGGAATTGTAGATTTGATAATCATGATAGCATTTGGATTAACATTCATGACTAAGCTGATAACATTCTCTACAGCTGATGTATCAAAGAAATTCTTTTTGCTGTCATAGTTTGTTGGAGCTGCAATAATAACATAGTCTGCATCCTTATATGCTTCTTCAGCATCTAATGTAGCTGTTAGATTAAGCTCCTTTTCCTTTAAATATTTTTCTATATATTCATCTTGAATAGGACTGATTCTTTTATTAATCTTTTCTACTTTTTCTGGGATAATATCTACTGCTGTTACCTCATGATTTTGAGATAAGAGCGTTGCTATAGATAGTCCTACATATCCTGTTCCTGCTACTGCTATTTTCATTTTTTTTCACATTTCCTCAACTTAATAATATTTAAAGTATGCTTTATTAGTTTTGAATCAGATAAAACAACACTAATTAAACAAATCAATTCTAAAATATACACCCATTTAACTTGTACAAAAGTTTCAAAAAACATCATCAGCATTACGATAATAATTTGTATCAAGACACGCCACCACTGAATATCTAATTGTACCTTTTTTCTCACATCTATAACTCTAACAATAGTTACAACAATATAACTTATTACAGTTGCTATTGCAGCTCCAAACCCTCCATAAATCGGAATCAAAGCAAAATTAAGAATAATATTAATAATTGCTCCCACTATAGTTGATATCATCAACATTGTATTTTTTTTCAATGCTTGATAAAATGTTCCAAAATATGTTGATATACAACCAAACATAGCTGCGAGTAATAATAACGGCACAAATCTCCATGCATTATAAAACTCTGTTTTTAAAAGGATTTTACATATCACTTTATTAAACAATATCAAGCCAGCACACGAACACACACACACATATATATATACTCTTAACACAGTCGAAAAGAAATCTGTTTTATCTTCAGATTCAATCTCTTTAGCAGTCGAATACTGCCATGCCTGCTGAAATATAGAAGACACCAAATTTATTATCGCTGGCAACTTACTCGCTGCGGTATATAAACCTACAACGCCTGCATTCCAAAATAGCATTATAATATAACGGTCTGACACACTATTAATCCACCATGAAATCATGTTTGGAATACTTGGAATACTATATCGTAACATTTCTTTTAATTGATATGTATTACCCTTTTTAAAGGAAAAATATTTATACTCTTCAGACATTATGAATGCCACTATACCTGCAATGCCATATGCAATTGTAAACGAAGATAAATAAGCACCGATTCCCCCATGTAACTTCAGCAATAAGATGACATTACACAGTACCAAATTCAGAGAATTTAATACACCGTAGAACGCATATCTTTTAACATGTCCTAAGCCGCGAGCAAATTGTGTTGTCATTTTATAAAATGTAGTGCATATATACAGACCACCAAAATAGAATGCATATTCATATGAAAAAATAACTTTTGAAATAACACAGCCAATGATAACTATAATATCTCCTGCTATTATTATTCTAAATGAATTAGCAAATAATGACTTATAGTCAGCATTTTTATCAATAGAAAATCTATATAGTGCTTCAATTATGCACACTGTTGCTAATGGAATAATTATTTCTGTTGTACTATTAAGTAACTCAGAAACACCATATTCCTCTGTAGTTAATGCTGATGTATATAATGGCATTAAAACAAAAGCAATTAATTTTACCAAAATATTTCCAACTGCAAAAACTGCAGTATTAGAAAGCAGCACTTTATATTTGTTAGACTCCATTTTTACCCTATCTCTACTTTTCATGTTGAATCAATTTTGCAGGAACACCTACTGCCGTAGTATTGTGCGGAACATCTTTTAATACAACTGCATTAGCTCCTATATTACAATTATCTCCAATTATAATATCTCCTAGAATACATGCTCCTGATCCTATAACACAATTTTTCCCAATCTTTGGACCATTAGCATTTCCAATAGTAACATGCTGATATATAGTAGTATTATCACCTATTTCCGACCACTGATGTATAACGATTCCAGTGCTATGTGGCATAGTAACACCTTCCCCAATTTTTGTACTTGGTGGAATCGAACAATTAAACAATATAAAATTTAAACGATAAAATATTTTTGCAACTATGTTTATTTTATGTTCATAAAACCATCGTTCTAAACGATAAATTTTCATTGCTATTCCTGGATTTTCTTTTTTTTGTTTCATATTCTTCCTTCTTATAATTTACATAAACTGCTTTTTCCACTGCTCTATTACATTAAAATCTAACCCTTTAATACTTGTTTCCCAATTAGTATTAATTAATGTATCTAATTCTTTTACGATATTAGTTCGCATAATATACGGAATCGAAAACCTTTTTCCCATCTCTTCCACTCGATAATCAATTCCAATTATTATTGATCTACACGCATGTTGTAGAGCAAATATTCCACCATGAAGTCTATTTCCAATATAATCAATATCCTCATTTAAAATTTTATCATACGCATAAATATTAGATGGAACAATTTTTAACATATCAGTATTTTTTAAAGAATGAATATATTCTAAATCCTTAATACTTTGTGGCCAAAAATAAACCGTGTCATAGTTTTTTATAACCATATCCACCATTATTTGATCATTTTTCACATCTGCCTGATAACTAGTTAATGTCATTATTGCTGTATCCGATTTCTTCTTTGGAATTTCAGCACAAAACTCTGGTGTTAATCCCCACAAAGTAGGGCATCCTGTATTTACAGCTTTAAATCCCATACTCTCTAACAACTCTTTTGCGGCATCATCTCTAACACTATGTATATAATTCTTAGAAAGAACTTTATTATAAAATGATTTTGTATACCAATTAATATTCTTAGAATTTCTACCTATTCCAGCGCCTATACAAATAGTGTTTCTAGCAATTTTGGTGTTATTCAAAAAAAGATTCCAAGCTGGTTCTGGTCTTAACATATTTGTGTACAATATATTTGTTCCACACAAAAATTTATAATCTGCCCTTTCATAAATTCTGTTCTTTTTCATCAATAAATTCTGCCACCAATAAAATGATGGTGTATGGGTTGGCATTGTTAATATATAATTTTCATTAAATATTTCTGGCCAATTTTTTTTAATTGATAAATTTATTATTTCATCTCCTACATTCAACGTCGCTATAGATGTATCAAACATAAGCACTGTTTTCATAATTTTTTACCACCTTTATAACACTTATTATATTTTTACTTTACCAACAAAATTTATATGGAACAACAGTATTCCATTCTGGTCTATAGATCAATAATATAATATTATATGCCATTACAAATACTGAAATTACCAAAAACCACACCGTTCTCTTCCTATCATCCTCAATAGAAAATATCATATTAGGTATCGTGCAGATAGAAAATATCCAATAATATTGAACCATTCTATCCAATATAGAAGCTCTTGTTGCAACCAAAGATAAACCACCAGCAATAAGCATAAAGAATATCTGCATATCTGGATTACTATTACTCAAAGAATATTCTTCTATCCCATATTCTTCCATCAACAATGTATTTGTATAATTTGTACGTCTTACATAATTAATACTATATGCAAAAAGCAAGAAAATACTTGGAATAATAGCACCTATAAAATCTGTTACATTATTTGTAGATGTCGCATCCGTTAACAAATATCCAGAGTAATACACTGGGAGTTTACTTAATGCCCAGCTAAACAATGGTGCAAAAAATACATATATTATACATATTCCACCAAGAAGTTTCGTTACACTTTCTTGATTTACTTTCATTTTGGATAAAGGCCATGCAAAAATAAAAATAAAAGCTGAAAAATGAAATGTAGTTGCCAATACTATTAATGCTATATATGGTATCACTTTCTTCTTTTCCAAAAATGTATATGCAACAAATACTATTGATACTGCGATACTTTGTCTTAATCCACTCAAAAAGAAATAGTAAAATCTGAATCCTATCAGCAAAAACAAACTGTACATCCAATTTTTGGAATTTTTTGATATTCCATATAACATACAGCCAATACATATTGCTGCTGTTATGATAAAAAGGACTTGGTAATTATCAAAAAAATGACCTAATAGTTTATTATATACTTGATACCCTTTTTCAAAACGAGATGTCGGATCTATTACAGATGACATTCTTTTTAATCTATTAAACAACTCAATATAATTTAGCGTATCATTTCCAACACTACTGTTTTTTAATCCCATAAGTACAAATAGAATAAGACCACCAATCCATAATTTTATTTTTGATTGACCTCTATTACAACTAGCCAAAATAAAAAATAGCATCAAGCATATATATAACCACATTTAAATTACCTCATTCGTTCCATTTTCGATATTGTTCATATTTTATTGTTCCAAATGAAGATAAATTTCCTCTAATCTTTTTATCTCATTTTTTATATTAAAACATGACTTTTCAAAATCCATACATTTCTTTGTTCTTTCACTGTCACTTATAGCTTTGCATTCACAAATTTTATTTATCCATTCATTTTCTTCTAAACAGAGAAACTGAACATTTCCAGTATTTACCTCTCTAGTAACAGTATCACTCACTAAACACTGTATACCGTTAGCTTGAGCTTCCACTACAGATACTGGGAGTCCTTCCTTTATTGATGGTAAAACCAATACGTCCGCAGCATTAAGGAAGTAGTTTACTCTATTTGTAGAGCCCAAAAACTTGCAATACATTTGCAAATTCTTGCTATTTATATTTGTTTCTATATCATTTTTAGTTGTCCCATCACCGATAAATAAAAATCGAATATCTTTTCTGTGTTCTATCACTTTTTCAATAACTGGTATAAGAAAAGCTACATTTTTTATTGGACTAAAATTTGAAACATGAACAACTACTGTATTACCATTCCATCCCCATTCATTTATAATGTTCCTTTTACTTTCTGCATCAAACAAATACTTTTCTGGTTCTACAGCATTTTTGATTAATTCAATCTTATTTTTTTTACAAAATTCTTTTCCATATAAAAACTCTGCTGCTTCCGTTGAACAAGCAAAATATAAGTTCGCATATTTGGGAATATTCCTTCGCAAATATGTATTCACAATCGTCTTTAAGCGATTACTAGAAAACATTGTTGAATGACTATGCATAATAATATTTCTTATACCATATTTATTGGCGTATTTTATAGTCATATCTGTTATGGTTGGAGAGTGTAAATGTGCTGCAACATAATTCACACTATTTTCTTTAAAAAACCGTTTATTTTTTATGCAAGTGCTAATTAATGTTTTAGGTGATAATGGATTCCCCGTATAATATATTTTTCCACCATAACTTTTTATTTCCTCTTCATATGATCTTTCTGTTTGATTTGAAACTAAAAAATCAAACTGTATCATTTCTCTATTTATATTCCTATAAATATTCATAACAACGGAAGAAACCCCTGAGCTAACAGCAATGTTATCCATAATTTGTAAAATTCTTATCATTTCAATTACTCCACTCCTAATTTTTTAACTATTACAGTATCTCTAAAGTATCCCTTCCATTATGCCGCCAATAATTGAGGGGATATTTTGTAGCTCGATATAATAACTATTACTTTATACCCCCCCGAACTAAATCGGAAATATCTAACATATTTCCGCATTCTAAATCATACTTATCCGGATTAAATGGCATCATTCCACCACTTGGTGTAAAAGTTAATTCAGCATATAATATTTATCATTTGCTAAAAAGAAATCAACACGTACAAATGGAAAATCTTTACACAATATTTTGGCAGCCTCTTTCATTTCACTATAAAAAGATGATAAACTAATATTAGGAATATCAGTATAGTCTTCTCTCTTCATCGGCATTTTCTTGCCATCTAAATAGAAAAAAACCATTTGTGCTTCTCTATCATGTACCAAATCAGTTGATATATATATATATATATATATACTTCTATATACTTCGGTTCTCCATTAATGCAAAAGAATTTGTAATCCGTAATACATTCTCACAAATATTCTTCACATGTAATATGTGGCTTAATCTATGAATAATGTGTTTCAATGTTAAAAGCTCCGAAATCTTCTTTCAACCACTTATTTAACTGTTTTATAGCATTCTTTTTATCTTTATAGCATTCTTTTTATCAAATTTGCTTTTATCAGCACACAATATATTTTACGCACAACCATGATTACACTTCAATACAAATTTATCTGACAACTGATCCCATTCTATTTTTTCTGCAGAGTCCCACTCTCCCAATAAAGGAACTAAAATATCTCCTAATTCTTTATCTTCTACATATCGTCGAACTAAATATTTATCAGCCCCCTGAATTACCAATTTATTCTGTGGATAATCATGAATTTTTAACCATTGGATCTTCTCATTAAATGTCTTAGGATTTTTTAAATCTACACTTTTTTTAAAACTATTTTTGAATATACTTTACACATAAATTCATCTGGCATAATCTTATGTGCAATCACTTGTCCTTGTCTTCTTATTTTTATAATATCGAATTTCTATCCATTTCTATTTTTCAACCTGTCCTACATTTTATTTAATCTTTAAAACCTTAATTAGACACCAATATGCAATATGAAAAACACTTCTGGCTATACTCAGATGTTCAATATCTCTATATAAAATCCAATGATATTTAATCACCTTAAACTTATTACTTGAAATAGAATTCTGTCTTATGCGGTATTTCATAAGTACTGATTTCATACCATAAATATACTTTTCTTTTTTTAACATTTGAAGCCACAAAGCATCATCATTTCGCTTTCTAATATTAGGAACTTCAAATTTTCCCATTTTTTCTACATTATACATAACTGTAGAGTTTCCTACTGGGCAATCTAAAAGCACTCGATTATAGTCCGCCTTTGGTACGGTCTTTATAATTTTATTTAATGTTTTTCCATTTTCATCAATTTGTTCATATGCTGTACACGAAAATGCAACATCATGCTTTTTCATAAATGATAATTGCTTTTCCAATTTTTCTTCAGGCCAAATATCATCAGAATCTAAAAAAGCCATATATTCCCCATTTGCCAATTCCATTGCTTTTGTTCTTGCAACAGCAGCCCCAGAATTATTTTTTAAACAATAATACTTTATTCTACTATCTTCTTTTATATACTTATCGACAATTTCTTTTGTATTATCTGTCGAACAATCGTCAATAATAATCATTTCCCATTGTTGATAAGTTTGTGTCTGAACAGATTCAATTGTTTCCCATATAAACTTCGCACAATTATATGTTGGCATAATAACTGATACTAATCCTTTTTCCATACACACTCCTTATCTAATCACTACAAAAACTGTTTTTATCATTGTTCCTATATCATGTATAAAACTAAATTTCCTAATACTTATAAGATTGTATTTCATCTTCTCCGAAAGAACCTTTTCTACATATACTTTGTCCACATCGTCTGCCACATCTAAAAGGGTTGCCTCATCTTTATAACGAATAGATGCCTCACTGGTAATACCTGCAGGTAGAAGTAGAGTTGCAAAATACTCAGGTTTATATTTTTCTACGTATTTTACAGCCTCTGGTCTCGTACCTACAAAACTCATATTTCCAGATATTAGATCCAATACTTGTGGAAGCTCATCAAGCCGTAATCTTCTTAGTCTACTACCAACTTTTGTAATACGATTATCACCACTAACTGTAACTGCTGTTCCCATTTTATCAGCATCACTTACCATCGTTCTAAACTTATGTATTCTAAAATGCTTACCATATGTCGTGACTCTCTCTTGACGATAAAATACAGGTCCTTTTGAGTCTAATTTGATCATAATGGCTATGATAATCATAGGAATTGCTAGTAAAAAAAGAAGAACAAGACCACCTATAAAATCAAATGCTCTTTTAAGTGCTAAACTTGTTTTTTTCTTTTTTAATATATCATAGTATGGTTTGACTTCATCATTTTTCATAAAGTCCGGCAATTTTTCCCACTTTTTTAGCATTGAAAATCTCCTGTTTAGATATATTCTTTGACTACTTCTTTAAAGTTCTCAATTACATACTCCACATCTTCGTCACTTAACTTTGTATGAAGTGGTAATGTAATTAAGTTTTCATAATAAGCGTATGCATTAGGAAAATCTTTTATATCCCATCCCATCGCTTTATATGCAGTCATCATTGGAAGTGGTTTATAATGAACATTCGTATTTACACCACGTTCAGCAAGTTTAATGATGATTTCTCTTCTTGTTTCATCGTTAATTCCTGGGATTCGAGTCAAATATAAATGATTCGAAGACTGAAAGTCTTTTCCACTATGAATTAAATGTTTTACTCCAAGTTCATCACACATTGCATCATATTTCTTAATAATTTCTTTTCTTCGTGCAAGTAGTCCAGGATATCTGTCTAACTGGCGAAGACCAATCGCAGCCATAATATCTGTCATATTGCATTTATACCATGGTCCAATGATATCATATTCCCAAGCCCCAAGCTGTGTCTTTGCAAGTGCATCTTTGCTTTGACCATGCAGACTGTATAATTGATATTGATGGTATATTTCTTCATTATCAATTCCTTCAATATCACGCCAAGTAGAAGCACCACCTTCAGCTGTTGTAAAATTCTTTACTGCATGAAATGAAAAATCTGTAAAATCAGCAATCTCACCAGCCATTTTGCCATGCCACATAGCACCTAATGAATGCGCAGAATCCGCAAAAACGAGTACTCTTCCTTTTGCTTGCTGTATTCTTGCTCCTAGGCTATTTCCTTCTTTTGGTTTGAATAATTGCTTTTTACTTTCTACAGCTGCATACAGTTTGTCATAGTCACAAATAACACCACCTAAATCAACAGCCACAACAGCTTTTGTTTTTTCAGTGATTGCTTCAGCAACTTTATCATAGTCCATTTCACAATTATCTTTCTGACTATCAACAAATATTACTTTTGCTCCACAATGGATGGCTGCACTAGCACTTGCTGTATAAGTATAAGCAGGAACAATAACCTCATCGCCTTCACCTATTCCACAAATACGGAAATTCAACTCTTCTGCTGCAGTTGCAGAATTTAGACAAACAACCTTAGATGTATGACAAAAATCAGCAAGTCTTCTCTCTAATTCTTTTGTCCTTGGACCTGTTGTAATCCATCCTGAACGTAATGCTTCACATACTTCTTCTATTTCTAGTTCAGAAATATCTGGTGGACTAAAAGGAATCTTTCTTTTCATTAATTCAGTATTTATTTCTTCACTTGCCATATTCTTACTCCTCATTTCACATTAATTACAATTTTCCGGGAATTTATACCTATCACTTTTTATCTAACTCAATCTACTTTGATACAAAATGCACAAAGGCAACATATAGTTGCCTTGCTTTTTATTTTCTAATTAGCTGGATGATATGTAGGTACAACTCTTTCTACAAGTTCTCTGATATGATCTGTATCTTCATAGGCAAGATCATTGAGTTCTTGTAATTCATCTTTAAAGTGATCATCATCAAAGATAATAGGTTGTCCAATATGAATCATCTTATTAGGTGTTTCCTTCATGCCTTCTTCTTTCATCAACATTTCTTCATATAGCTTTTCACCAGGTCTTAGACCTGTATATGTAATCTTGATATCGACATCAGGTTCATATCCTGAAAGCTTTATAAGATTTCTTGCCATATCAGCTATCTTTACAGGTTCACCCATATCTAATACGAAGATTTCTCCACCATGTGCATATGCACCAGCTTGTAATACCAATGATACTGCTTCTGGAATTGTCATGAAGTATCGGATAATGTCTGGATGTGTTACTGTTACTGGTCCACCATTAGCTATTTGTTTTTTGAATAGTGGAATAACTGAACCATTTGATCCTAAGACATTACCAAATCTTACTGCTACGAAGTCTGTTTCTGAATGTCTGCTCATCATTTGTACAATCATTTCACAAATACGCTTTGAGGCTCCCATGATGTTTGTTGGATTGACTGCTTTATCTGTAGAGATGAGTACAAATTTCTTTGTTTTATATTTGTTTGCGGCTTTAGCGACATTATATGTTCCCATGACATTGTTCTTTATAGCTTCATTAGGGCTATCTTCCATTAATGGGACATGTTTATGTGCTGCTGCATGATAGACTAGGTCTGGATGATATTCTTCAAAGATTTCATTGACTCTATGCTGGTTTCTTACTGATCCTATTAAGTATTCAGCATTGAGTTCTGGATGTGTAATCTTTAATTCTTGTTGGATATCGTAGACGTTGTTTTCATAGATATCAAAGACTACAAGTTTCTTAGGTTGTTGTGCTGCTATCTGACGACATAGCTCTGATCCTATAGATCCTCCACCACCCGTTACTAAGACAACTTTGTCATGGATATAGGAAGCAACTTCTTCTAGATTAACTTTTACTGGATCTCTTCCTAGTAAGTCTAGTAAGTCAACATTTCTTAGTTTAGAAATAGAGACTTCCCCTTTAACAAGCTGATAGATACCAGGTAGCACTTTGATATCTTTTACACCTGCTTTTTGTGCCTGTTCAATGATATGTTTTCTATCTTCTGGTGAGGCTGATGGCATGGCTACAATAACTCTTTTTACACCATATTGATTCACTAAATCAACTAAGTCATCCGATGTTCCAGCTACTAATACACCATGTAGTCTTGATCCTAATTTAGACTTATCATCATCCACCATACATACAACATCACCACTCATTTTTTCAGACATTTGTATTTCTCTTAGAATCTTTTCACCAGCACTTCCCGCACCAACAATAATTGTCTTAATACCATCTTCTGGCATACCGTGATATGACAATGAGCGATAAATGCGATAACAATATCTTTCTATGAATGTAAAGATTGAGAATAATACAAAGTAACTAAAGAAATATGTTCTAGGAATTGGGGCAATAAGCATTGATGCAGCTATTTGTATTAATGTTGAGAAAATTGTTCCAAATCCCAATTGTAATGCTTCTCTTACTGATGCCATAGACCACATGACACGATATAGATGGAGATAAATAAATACTGGTATTGTTATGATGATTGTTATTGGTATTAGTGTAAATACTGAATGCCAATACTTCACTCCGACAGCAGAAGCATTCATATCAAATCGTAATAATATAGCTAGTATTGATGCCACAGCAATAAATACTGCATCAACAATTCCCATTATTACCATTCGTTCTTTCTTATCACTAGGAAAAAACTTACTTTCTTCAAGACCACGCAATTTCATTTTTCTTCTCCCCACATATTTTTTATCACAAGCTTCATATTCTTCCTAAAAGTTGGCTACGCCTATCCACATAGACATTTCTATGTAGATATTTCAATACGTAACCATGCAGTCCTGCTAACGCGACAAAGCGACGATTAGAAAGAATACACTTTTGTGATTAATGTTTACTGATGATTTCTAGTCCTACTTTAATCATACTGATTTGATCAAATACATTGACTTCTATAAATGCTATACGTTTATGTCTATCAATCTTTTTAATTGATCCTTCATATCCCATAAGAGGACCATCAGTAATAATAATATTATCTCCTTCAATATATCCAGTGGACATGTTGACAACATGTCCTTCTTGATCATATTTAAGAAGATACTGTACTTCTTTAGAATATATTGGGAATATTTCTCCTTTATATTCCCCCAACATCTTTGTAAGATCAGGAATCTTTTTAAGTTCTTGAAACAA
>AUXO017571852.1_pt1 | contig 16032 bp, 15 predicted proteins | sample 768731 | NCBI WGS metagenome assembly AUXO01 (sample SAMN02715735, study PRJNA202380) | gut metagenome | biome: sheep rumen | host: Ovis aries | place: New Zealand: Palmerston North
CCCCAAGTCATACCTTTTGAGTCCCTTGATAAGGGACGGCTATAAAGCAGGGATTTAACGTTCTTTTACTATAACAAGGAACGTCTTAAAAATCAAACCTATATCACCAACAAATGAATGGTGATTAACATACTCCAGATACAGTTTGATTTTCTCCTGCATAATCACCTCGATATAATACTTCTCAGGATCCTCAGCCTTCTCCATCAGTTCGTTCTCATTCCTGAACTTGATAGACGCAGGATCCGTAATACCAGGTCTTACATCCAGCACATGCATCTGCTCTGGCGTCCAGTAGTCAACATAGTGACGCACTTCTGGACGAGGCCCCACCAGCGACATATCCCCCACCAGCACATTAATCAACTGAGGCAATTCATCAAACTTGAATTTCCGGATAAAGTACCCCGAACGAGTGACACGCGGGTCATGACCACCGATGGTCACCAGACTCCCCTTATCAGCCCCCACCCTCATCGATCGGAACTTAAAAATCCGGAAATCCTTATTCCCGCGCCCCACTCTCACCTGCCGATAAAACACCGGCCCCTTGCTATCCAGTTTAATCCAGATCGCAAGAATCAAAAAAAGTGGGCTCAGCACTATCAAGCCAAGCCCACTCGCTACTATATCGAAAAGTCTCTTCATCAGCCCTTCAGTATTTCAGTCAGGCAATCAATCACATACTCCAAATCCTCCATCGTCATCTTCGTGTTCAGAGGCAGAGTAATCTCGTTGTCGAAGGCTGCAAAGGCATTAGGATAGTCCTTGATGTCAAAGCCCATCTTCTTGTACGCTGTCATCATGGGCAGCGGCTTGTAGTGCACGTTGGTAGCCACACCTCTCTCAGCCATCTTCTCGATCACCTCGTTCACCTGCTCACGGTGCTTACCCTCCAGACGGCAGATGTACAAGTGTCCGCTCGATGCGTAATCCTCGGTGTAGTGACGAAGCCCCTTCACGCCCAGAGGAGCCAGTGCCTCATCATAACGTGCAATCATCTCCTTTCGTTTAGCCAGCATTCCCGGATAACGCTCAAACTGAACCAATCCCAGAGCAGCCACAACATCAGTCATGTTGCACTTATACCAAGGCCCCACGATGTCATACTCCCACGCACCCAGCTTCGTCTTTGCCAGCGCATCCTTGTTCTGACCGTGCAGCGACAGCAACTGAGTGATTCTATACAGACGCATGTTCCAGTTGTTACCTTCTTTCACCGAAACAGCGCTAAAGGTATTCTCCGGATTGCGATCGAGGTCGATAACGGCTGGCTCCTCACCGAAAGGCAGGTTCCATGTCAACGCGCCGCCCTCGGCAGTTGTGAAGTTCTTCACCGCATGGAACGAGAACGAACTGAAGTCCGCCATCGCGCCGCACATCACCTTCCTGCCATCCTTCATGCGATAGCCGCCAAACGAGTGCGCACAATCCGAGCAGATAGCCACGCGCCCTATCTTACGCTGCAGGTCAGTCTTAGGCCAGAACAGATCCTTTTTGCGCTCCACAATCTCACGGATGCGGTCGTAGTCGCAAGGCACGCCACCCAGATCCACCGGTATGATAGCCTTAGTGTTCTGCGTGATGGCAGCCTCCACCTGGTCGTAATCCATTTCCAGACTATCCTTCTGCACATCTACAAACACCACCTTGGCACCCACATGGTCCAAGATGCTCGCACTGGCAGTATAGGTATATGCCGGCACAATCACCTCATCACCCTTGCCGATACCCAACAGTCGTAGCGCCATTTCAGCACAAGCCGTCTGCGAGTTCAGGCACACACAGTTAGGATACTGCACATCCTCCGTTTCATTTACGCCAACATACTTGGCAATAATCTTCTCCAGCCGTTTTGTCCTAGGGCCAGTAGTAATCCAACCAGAGAGAATCGCCTGCTTAACTTCTTCTGCCTCTTTCTCCGTCATATCCGGCGGAGAAAAAGGAACACTCCTTAATTTCATGTTCATAATCAGTCAACCTTATATCGTTTTACATATTTCCATTTTTTATATGCATTCCCAAACACATTCATTATAACCCAAAATGTAGCAGAAATAGGATTCATCTCTTCTGCCACACGGAACAACGGATAATGAGCCCAAATACGTTGCCATAAAGGCTTGGGGGTAATCGAATTAGCACGACGACGGTACTTACCTAGACATTCAGGCAAAAGGTAGCAATCGGCTTTGCGTATTACCTTCAGCCACATAGCTGTATCGTTGTTCTTCTTGATATCATTGATTTGAATAAGCCCTATCTTAGATGCATCATACATCACAGACAAGCACCCAGGCCAGCAGCAAGCAAACATATCAAACTTACCGACGTGCCTCTTACCACTCACCTTAACTCCCAGCAAATTATCCTGTTCGTCTATTTCCACATACTCGTGGTAAGAGAAAGCGTAACCATTCTCTTCCATGAACATTATCTGTTTCTCAAGTTTTGTTGGTTCCCATAGGTCATCAGAGTCCAAAAATGCGATCCAACGACCTTTAGCATATCGCAATGCAACATTCCTGGATACAGCAGCGCCGCTATTATTGCTATTCTGATAAAGACTAATTCTGGAATCGTTTTTCTTATAAGTCAAAACCGTGCTAATAGTATCATCACCCGAACAATCATCCACCACAATTAACTCCCAGTTCTGATACGTCTGTGCCTGCACAGACGTAATACTCTCAGCAACAAATTGCCCACAGTTGTAAGAGGGCATTATAATGGAGACTATATCATTCATTACATTCTATCCCTTTATTCTTATCCATTTTTTTTCGTAGTTATCTATTTCACAGTCCCTGTTTAACCAAGGGTCTGGTACAACCACGCGATTAACATTCTTATTGAGGAAAGCCCCCCACCATGAGAATGAGCTATTGGCTATTATCAAATCCTTGCAATAGGTCATCAGGAACATATCCCAACAGCTCTGCTTACCTTTGTTTTTTGTCACATAATGTATATCATTTCCAAAAACAAAAGGGGCAATGTTCTCTTTACACCAGTCCATATCGTTTGAGAATATGTAGAAATCATGCTTCAGTCCGTCAGATAATATTAACTCGATTCCTTTTTTATAATAGTCAATATCACAAATATTACAGAACTCAGGTTCGTTTAAATAATCCCCTCTTCTGATATGTATTCCAACAGAATTGCAAGTGTTAATCTCAGAAATCATCTGGCTGTTATACTCATTTGGCTCAGGATGGGCAAACACCTCTACGAGTTTATCCTTAATCCCTTCAAAGTTTTTAATGCACTGCCAGAAGCCCTCATAGTAACGATTACCTGGTTTATATGCCTCCTCTACAAAGCTATAATTCTTGCTATAAGACGGTATCAATTCCGTCTTACGCTGAGGCAACAACTTGCGCCCTAGCCGCGAAAGCACATAGTTAGGAATATAGTATGATAATTTTGAAATCTGCTTAATTCCTGCTATAGGAAGATTTGCCTTAGGGAAAACCTTATCTATCTCAAAACCATTATGAAGGTTTATGCCCTTATAATGCTTAAAAAACAAGGTATGGTAATGTGATATATCAACATATACCTCCTCTTCTGGGAACCTTTCCTTCAAGGATATAGCAAAAGCATATTGGAACATTTGGTTCCCAAGGCCTCCTGTAATATTAACAATTTTCATAGGATGATTATTATTCTATGCCACCTTGCCTAGTAAAAATCTCGAGGTCAATTCCCATTTTTGTATAAGTTTGACTATTAACCATGAAAGTACAAAAGCAATAATAAAAGAAGTGACAATAACAATGTCGACATTATCTATGGAATTACCTAATACCTTGGTTATATGAGGGATTATAAGTAGATGTACAACATAAATACCCAAAGATATTTGACCCAGTTCAACTAACATCTTAGGACATGCCATATTCATGATATTTGGTGCGATACATAATAGTACATAAACTGCAACTAATCCGGTTATAAACCTATAAGCATACTGCATTATTGAGCCAGGAAGAGGTAATATGGACATAAATGGTGGCAATTCATGCATATTCCAAAACCAAGCCAAAAAAGCCCAAATAAAAACCAATAATGTCAAAATGCCAATATTATGAACAACTAGCTTTGGATTCTTATGTATATAATAACCCACAACATAAAACAAGAAATAATATGCTATGAACTGAAAACCTAAAATACGAATCTCACATACTACCATAATAATAGTGTACAAGAAGGCCAAGCATATCATAACGAATACTTGCTTAACTTTTATTTTCTCCGATAGCCAATCACCAAATTGAAATGTCACGATGATAAAAAACAAAACCCATAGGAACCAAAAGTATGGATGTGTGAGTATTATAAACAGAGATTCACCAGTAAGATTCCCATTTATCATACGATATATAATCTCCCATGCGAAATATGGCACTAAAAGCTGTAAGAATCTTCTGTATATGATTGACAGTCTATTTTTGCCCCCCCCAACACGATAGCTCAGCCATCCGCTAACAGCCATAAATGCTGGCATATGGAAAGAGTATATATAGTTCCATAAACGATTACTCTCACATTCACCACCAACCAGGGAATATTGGATTGCATGTCCAAGGACAACCAGAATCATTAAGATTCCCTTTAGGTTGTCAGCCCATATTAATCGTTCTTTCATCTTATAATAATCAATTTTTCATACATATCGATGATAGCTTTGTTAAGTCTATCAAAATCCAATCTCTTTCTCAACGACTCTCGAGTATTATCCGAATATGGCTTGCTCAAAGAATCTTTAATTATTTTAGCAGCTCGTAATGGATCTCTATCTATGATGCACGAATTATCCAAACCATTCAACTGCTTTTCTGCATCACCAACTTTCACACTAAAGACGGGTTTATCCAAAGCAAGGCACTCCCTAATAATATTTGGCGATCCTTCCTCATCCGAGGTTAATAGAAGAAAATCGCAGGCATTGATGTAAACAGGAACTTCTGACGGTTTAACACCACACATCACTAGTAGTCTAAAACTATCACCAAGTTCACTAATAATGGCTTCCGCTATATCTTGTCTTTTAATATTTGTATTACTAATTGTTGAGAACAACGCATATTTCTTTCCATCCAAATGTAATATCTTGCGTGCTTCCGCTATTTCTTTAGGTTGAAACAAGCTATAGTCAACACCCAAAGACTGTACAAAGGACTTCTTCTTTATAACTCCTTTTAAAACTCCTGGAACATAATGCTCCATTTCTAAAGCGACAAAGCCGATACGATCAAAAGCAAGTATCGAGATGAAAGACGCATACTGATTAAGCTTTATCTTAACCTTTGACAGAACACTTTTCTCTGTTTTTATGGCCTTTGCATGAATATCAGTTCCATGGAAAGTAATTATTTTAGGTTTTCTTACTCCTATTAAGAATAGCCATACAGCTAATGCATATAGACCGCCAAAATGAATATGGATTATATCTGAATTCTTAGCGATGTTGCGTATAGCCCTTAAACCTGAGTATGTGTATACTACAGGCATCATTGTAACAGAACCAGCCCTATTATCCCGCTCCATAGAACTAGCCATGCGTTGCAGCACAGGATTAGTCACGCGGCCATCAGCAAATATTTGGTTTGAAACCAGCAGAATCTTCATAAGGCTCTATTCAGCTATTTTTTGCATAGCTTTTTTTACAAAAGCTATAGATTTACAGAAAGGATTCTTTTGCTGTTTTACCCATACGTTGGCATATTGAATAAAGATATCCTTTCCGGTTAGTTCATACATGGCCTGCATCTGAGCAATATGTAAATTATGATAGAAAGGGCTGGCAATTCTTCCTTCAAGATCGTAAACACTCCAATAATTGTTTTTGAATTGAGGCAGTTCTTTCACAAGTGTCAGACATGATCTATCCAAAACGGCCTTGTAGTGAGTATTATCATTTGTGGCTATTACATAGTCATATAAGCCCCACCAAGCAAATATCCAACCATTCAACACAGCTTTTCTGTGTGGATATTCCAAAAGAATCACGCCATCAGAATAATCAGTGGTACCGCCTTGTTCCTTATCCTTCAACATAAAGTCAATTGCGGATTTTGCCCTTTCTAAATAATTTTTATTTCCAGAATCAATGAAAGCACGTATTAATAGAGAGGAAGCCTCTCCCTGAGCCATAGCCCCATACGGGTGGTCTGGATAGAAATACGAGAAATTATCCCATGCTCCACTTCGTTCCTGCTTTTTCACAGCCCAGTCTACGGTTTGCAAGAATTTCTTATGGTACTTGTCATTACCTGTTTGTAAATAGAGATCATAAGCACCTAGTCCATATTGGAAAATAGCGACTCCTGATTCAACATACTTATCTTTTCCAATTATCAACTTAGGTAAGTCCTCCGTATCAAGTAGTTCAGGCATCTTTGTAACTTTCTCGGTTAAGTTATTATAATAGCCCTTTACTTCCTCCGTAGAAAAGCATTTGCCTATGTCCTGGTTAACATGCCAAACACTCTTACCTGCCAGCATATTATACCAACGTTTAATATTCTTTATAGATAGTGCCATTATAACAATTTCATGTAGGTAAAACCTTCATTTCCTCGAGTACGATACAACTCAAAACCATTACGCTCATAGTACCGCCTGGCTCTTTCATTGTCTTGCTTTACGGACAACAAGCACAACTTCCTGCCAGCTTTCTTCATTTCTGACAAGTAGAGGTCCATCATACCTTGAGCATATCCTTTACCCCTAAACTCAGGGAGTACACATACCGAAAGCAGATCTCCTCTCTCGTTATTCAATATATGCTCATATTTGTCATTTATGATAGTCCAATCACTAACCACTGGTTTATGTTTGAACCGAGAAATCATCTTTTTCCATGTCTGCTTATTGCCGGCGAGCATTAACAATATTGTCTTCCACAGAATCTTGACCCTATTGTTTCGCATAAAACTCTGAACCTGGTCATCTTTGTCCATATAATACCCCATACAGAAACCAACAATACCATTTTTTTTGTCTTCAGCAACGACAAACAGTTCTGGATTGTCTGTCAAAAATTCTCTATAGAACAACGACAGCAAATTATTCTGGTCAAAGCAATGCCATTTGGATAGTTGAGTTGAATAACTACCTGGGAAACAGATGGCATGTACTTTTGCCACTGAAGGTAAATCCTCTATAGTTGCAAGCCGTATCATATGTCTCAACTCTTTTTAAAACAATTCAACAATGCCTCTTGATTGAACAGATCATAATCTTTATGAATTTCTTTCAACTCCAATGCCTTAATCATACATTCTGCTAATTCTTCTGTTTGTTCGATATTGCAGCAATAGCCGTTTTCGCCATTCTTGACAATATCTTTAATAACGTCAACGCAAGTCGTCGCTGCAATCGGTCTGTTAAAACACATTGCTTCTAATACCACATTCGGGAACCCTTCCATTCGTGATGATAAAACAAAAACATCGCAGAACTTAATATATGGATAAGGATTCTCCTGAAAGCCCAAGAAAGTAAAATCAGGAAGAGTTTTTGCTTCTTCCATGAGTTTTAGCGCATACTCAGACGTAGCCCTACCAGCAACATACATGTGGGCATTGGGTATCGATTGTTTCACTATTGGCCATGCCTTCATCAGTATATCAATTCCCTTCCTGTAATCAACTGTACAAGCCGCAAGGAAACTATACTCATTCAGATTAAACGGATTAGAGTGACCTTCTGCCTGGTTAATGACATATTCTTTATCAATGGGGTTGTTAATAGCCACCACCATTTCCTTTATAGATGGGTACACCTCTATAAGTTGCAATCGCATTTCCTCATTCTGAGCGATAACAGTCCGTGCAGTATTGAGGTATTTATTATTAAACCATCTTAAGACTCTTGCCTTAAAGCTTATACTTCCGCCAGCAAGATTGTTCTTGGGCATGTTGGGTAACCGTACAATGATATCATTCCCTGCAATTTTTGCCGCTATCAACCCCACAATATTTGTATGCTCACGGCTTGCGAAATATCTGTCACCAGAATGAGCTTTCATGTGACGGATTAATTGAGGCAAAGCATAAAGAGCCCTTTTATAACCCAGAGAAGTCAATTTGAATTCTGGGGTAATCCACACCAGCATTTCACCAACAGGTGCTCCAAGGTTCAGGAATTCCACTTGGAACCCATTTTTCTTTAATATCCTAGCTATCGTAATACAGACTCGCTCTGCACCTCCGGCATCAAGGTTGGGAATAACGAAAAACACTTTTGGCATTTACAACTAAATTATTCATTAATACTCTTATTCTTTTGTTTTAAAATAAGTACTTTAGGTGGCCGTTTGTTCTTTCTTTTGACACTTACAATAATCATGTATGGTATCCAAAAGAAAACAGACCCAGATTGGAGGCCTACAGAATGAGTTTGAGAGTATAATAAGAAAAACAAACAAGAGATGGATGCTGAGACAACCCAAATGGACTGCACTTTTGTTTTAAAAATATTGAAAAAAGTCTCTTTAAATATATGATAGAAAAAGGGGATAAATGCCAATAAAGATATTAATCCTCCTCTTACCCATACATCTAAAAAAGTGTTATGTTGGCCTTTTGCATAAGCTAGATATGCATCATTACCTCCAAACAGAATATTACCACTATTTAGAAACACATAAAAACTATGAAAAAGGTTTAGTCTATCGTTATTTTCACGATCCAAAGAAAATCTTCCAACGGAGTCACTATTTAAGTCAGAATAATAACTGAAGAACAATACAATTAAAATAATAATAAGACAAATACCCCATTTGGGTAATCTGTCCTTAACTATAAATAATACATATAAAGTGAAACATATCATGGCCATTCTTTGTTGAATGGCAAATATAACAACAAATGAAAATAATAAAAGAAAAAAAGACAGAATTTGATTTTTGCGTTTCGCTTTCTTATCAAGGATGTTTTGAGTAAAAATTGGTAAAAAAGACGCATTAAAATATCCGTTAGCAACTACATAGCCTATCAACCCTGCAGAAAGGGCAAAATTCAAGCTATTATCAACGCCATGCACTGACATATATTCGACGCTATTCTCCAAAACCTCTGAATTTGCCGATGAGAGTTGAGCCGCAATAGCCCATCCTATAGGCTCATTCAAGAATTGAAGTATGGTTATAATGCCATTTAATATAACAATAATGAAAAGAGAATAGTTTAATACTTTATAATCAGATTTCTTTCTTAACAAACATGAGAGTGAAAAAATAACTGCTATTGAGGATAAGTGATCCCCTAACATATATCTAACAAAACTGTCATGCGAAATTTCTCCATTTATAAGGTTACATAAAATTAAAACGCACAAATATAGAAAATACAACTTAATCGATAAATCAATGCTTATGTAGCGATAATTAAAAACCGCATAAAATAATAAAAAAAAAGATAGAATGTTCCTTAAGTTTACAGGTCCTACTTTAATGCCAGCAAATACAAACATTACAAAGATTAACACTATAAGTAGAACTTTTCTTATAATAGATGACATAATCAACAAATTGGTTAAAAATTGACTGTTACTTTTTTACCAAACCAAACTCAATCAGTTTTGTATAAATGGATTTGGCGTTTTTGTCAGGAGCACAAAGCGTGTTTATACTGATACTTTGATTATCGTATAAAGAATCAAATGCTCTCCTAATAGTTTCAAAATTCTTCTTCTGAACATTTAGTACTTGCTTCTGTTCATTAACTTTCACATCATGCAATCTAGAACTATTTCTTTCCCGACAACCCAGGCGTTGACACGAGAGATCAACATCATTTACGCAATCAATTCGAACAAACTTAATATGTCTTTTTTGGAGGTATTTAACAATTGGAAACAACAGGCTATCCTTTTCAATGATGTCACCATAAGCAATTGATACAAAAGATTGAACAAAACCTTGATCTATTACTAAGCAGCCTTTCTCTGAGCTATTAATATAATCACGATATTTTCTTAAATGTTGAGATAACGCCGTAAAATACTTAACCCGATTCCGTAAAGGCCATAACCGTATCGAAAAAATAAAAGACAGAAATAACACAATAACACAATCTAAATCAAACATCAAGCTCCATGAATTCTCTTGCCATTTCTTAATATAGTTTGTTTGACATTTAATTCCTTTGCTTTTTAAAAGAATCATCAGTTCAGAAGCAATTGTGGTTTTTCCAGTCGCAGGAAGGCCATTAAATTCTATAATGATAGGCATTTCTACAGTTTCACTCATATTCTATTTGACTAAAAATTTCTCCTTATGGCGTTGCCACTAATCAATCAAAAAACAATATTAATTCATTATTTTAATAGCACCCCTACATTTATATTATAATACCTGAATAAATTATCAAACAGTCTTTTTATTTCATCAGACGAATATTCAATAATTTTAATAAATAATGGGTCTTGTAGATAATCTTTTTCAAATTTCTTTATATAATACAAATAGACATCCGAATCCAATATGGTTTTCCTTTTCCCCTCAGATTGTAAATCTTTCCTAAAAATGCCCAAATGTATTCCATGATGTGGTCGGAATTCTGGTCGTGTATAGTTATTAAAATCCAACATTTTATATGATTCGGTTTGTATGGAAAGGCGGTCGGGGGCCAACCCTGAAGTCATTGCTATGTAATATAGAAAACTTTCATCATTTGATGACATTACTTTTGCCAAAAAACTACCATCATAAATAATATTTTTGAAATACAAGATTCTATTCTTGTCAAGTTTTTCATAATACCGTTTTGTCTCAATAAAATGCAAGCCTGTCAGCCGATAATCTTTTGTAGAGGAAAAAAGATATCTGAGAAAAGACTGTAAGCCAGCTTGTTTTAATCTATAACCAATAGATTGATAATTAAAAGGATGTCTTTTAAAACATCTAACCAGATTATCAAAAAACAATCCAGTGGTTTTCATATGTTCTATATGTTGTACATGAAGCGGTATTGGTTCTTTTATATATAACATATCTATATCCACAATATATAAATAATCATATCTTAGAAAGACATCATCCCATAAAACCCATCTTAAACTTCTCGCCTTGAGAGGAGTCATATTTGGACAATCAGAGAATTGATGTTCAATAATTGTCACATTAGGTGCATTGATAAAGTCTAACTGTTTCCTTACATTCTTATCAAGTTTATCAAACAAGTACAATCTGATATCATATTCTGGGTACGACTTGAAGCATGAATAAACCAAAAAGGGTATATAAGCCTGATATTTAACTCCATATATAAAAGTTGTCAGGCAAACGTTTTCCTTGTACATAATTTATCTTAAATTTTATTTATTCGTAAAGGTCCAAAATTCAACTAAGCACTCTCTTTTGCTTGATTTTTTGCAAAGTATGTAATAAGGCTTGCACGTAAAAACTGAGTTATAAGCGATGCAAAAGCAACTCCAATATAACTATAATAAATTGCACCTAAAGCACCGAAAACAATACCAACAATAGCAACAAATACAATAATGTTCCGCATCAAGTTCTCCTTTCCCACCAGGACTAAATAATTTACACCATAACTATTCATGAGACTCATCGCTATTGGCGTAAATGCTACTATACGCAAGACATCAACAGTTCCTTCAAATTCATCTCCTAAAAATAGGAGAACAATCTGGCGAGCTAACAGAAATAGAAGTAAAGATATAATGAAGGACAATCCAAGGGAAAATTTAACATAAGTTTTATGTGCATCCATTCGACGAGCAAAGAATGGAAAAAAAGTACGCGATAGTAATTGAAACAAGCTATACGCAATAGAAGTAAATTTTACCCCACCGCTATATAGACCTGTAGCTTCTTTACCATTATAAGAACTTAATAATAAAACATTTAAATTAGTATAAACAGTAGGCAGAAAAACGGTTACAAACATATTAAAACCGTCTCCAATTTTTTTTAAAGTCTCTTTTAATGATGGGATAATTAGTTTTAATCCAAATCTTCTCTTCAAAACAACCAACCCCCAAACAGATGGAACAAGCATTCCAAATGCAGTTAAGACAGGTTGCCACAAATAATCATCTGGAGACTTAATAAACACAAAAATCAACACAGTAAACAGCACTTTTGACAGAAGATTCCTCACTGTTATAAATTTCATATCTTCGAGAGACTGAAATATCCAGTCGGGGTTGAAAACGTGCCCTGGAAGTAACAATGCTGTACACCAAATTACGGCAGAATTATCTCTGAAAAAAGGTATTAACAAAGTGCCAATAAAAATCAGACAATACGAAATCAACATTAAGACTGTTTTCGAATAAAGGGTAGTACAAACTACTTTTGAAAAGTCCTCAATATTTTCACGACACCTCGCCGCATCTCGTACAGAAGTGTAAACAAAACCATAATTTGTAAAACTTTGGAAATAAGCTACAGTAGCAACACCTACAGCTAAGCAACCAAAGCCGTTAACACCAACTACACGCGCCAGATAGGGTGTTGTCAAAAGAGGAAAAAGATGTGTTGTCATTTCAAGGATTGAAAGGTAGCTAAAATTTTTTAGCAATTTCTTTCCTTCCTTACTTTTTTGTAATCTTTGTATGCTTCCCCTTATTTTATCTTGTAATATAGCCATTTCATTATTTCAATGCAATAGAATACACATTTTAGGCTTATTTTTTCTGATTTTGCAAATAAATCGCCCATTTGTTTACTATTACGTTTCAAAAGTTCAAATAAATAAAATTCAATAATGGGTCTAACTAAAACCTATAACAACTATACCATAAGTTTACAGACAATTCTTAATTAAAGATTATAGGTTCTTTAAAAAGAAATCCCAAATTATATTCTTTACCATCAACAATTCTTTCTCATATTCTTGGGTGGCATCTATTACATGAACTTCTGAATTACTAAAAGCTAGCTTTTTTGTTATTTCGTGCTTTTGACAGATCTGCTCATAGTTTTCAAAGGGTTTTCTTTTTATAGATTCCTCTGGACTAAGTAACAATTTAAAAACTATTGATGGCTGATATCTTTGTATTTTGTTTAAATAATACTCTTCCCTAAGAGCATATCTTTTTATTATAAAATTATCGAATCCCTTTTCAAGATAAACAGAGCGAATTTTGGGGCCGTCATATATTCCATAAAATTGGTTTTGAGGAAAGCGGTCAAACAAGCTAATAGCACCTTTTTGAGAATATCCGTTGGCACTTTTAATTTGAATATATGCTCTTTTAGCAACATTTTTCATATCATGTGAAGACAAGATTGCAACAAGCATTGGTATCAGACCCTTCTTTCTGCCATTATTATATTCGTTATCTTGGTTCTTCTTACTAATAATGTTGTTTACACTACCATGCTTCCGAAGATGTGCCGCTTTTGTAAGGAGCCACTTTGTCATGCTTTTATAATGTTCACCACTTCCTAAATAAAATCTATGAGCTTCAATTTTCCATCTTAACCATTTTTCAATATTTTGACTCAATGTACTTTTTCCACTCCCATCCTGCCCAAGAAAGCATATTGACATCTTTGAGTTTGGAAATGTCTTTTTTGCCAGTACTGGTCTATGAAGATATCGAACAAATAAAATGTCCTTGTAATATTTTGCCCAATAATAATTGGTTCTCAAGAGCACACTTAAAGACGACATCTTTCTATATTTATCTAACCATATGTGAATAACTCCTTCTAACTTTTTCCAATCTTGCTGTTTCGAAATATCAGAAGATATCAAGTCATAAAATAGCTTGCCATCAGCACCTATAATCGAAGTACACTTTTTTTTGAGTGCATCATAATTGATTCGATTCTTCAGATAAATAATTTCAGCTTCATAACCTCTAGTTGAAATTTTATTCTTGTTTGTGGACTTAAGAACAATTCTAGAGTACAATACAATCAATTCAAGTTCTGGAGAAGAGACATATACTTGCGTTTCTTTATCAAGGACTCGACTCTCTATTATTTCTTCATTTATTGGAATAATGTATTCTTTACAAAATTTTGTACCTGTAATTATCTGATAATGCAAATGGACATGCACTAATTTCCCTGTACCTCTATCAAATCCAATCCACTCGTCAACCATGGGGTAGCGAGAACTCTTTTGAGGTACAAATTTGATATAATTACAGGATCTCAGATGAGTCTCCGCAATAGATTTATCGTCTGGGTAAACAAATACATCCAAATCTGTTTCGCCATCAAGCCCCTCCATAAGGTGCTCGTTGCTCTTCCAATGACAATATCTAACATCTGTATTCCAATATCCAAATAGTTTCGTACAAACTTGTAACATAATTTTTAATATAAAAAGATTTTGCTGTCCGATAAAAATCGGAATTGATCAAATTTTGTTTGAGAATGCTTGAAAAAAGGAGTTTCTGTGGGTCACTAGTAAAATCCTGTGTTACTAAAACACCAAAACCTGAAAAACCCTTGCTTGTGCTGCATGCTCTATGAGCATTCATTCTAAGCAATCGTGTCAAGTTCTGTTCAAGTACACTTGGCAGCCCTTGCCCCGACGCTTTAGAATAGCCTATGGTTTTGCATCACAACCAAGAAAAATAGAGAAAACAATTATCGTGTACTGTGTCTAATTATTATAGTAATACGCAACCGGGGTTTAGCGTAAGCGGGGGTTTCTTTTTGAAAACTTTGACATCTGAAAGATGTGTTCTGTTGTCGGCAAGAAGATGGTGTAAGCTCGCTTGCAAACAGATTCATGACTATGGCAGCACGAAGGCACAACGTGCTAAAGCATTCAAAAAGGGTTTTCTTGGTCTTTGTTTAATATAGTGACACAGGATTATGCTTGTGATCCGTTTCTGTTCAGTTTTTCAAAAAGTAAGCCATTCTTTTAACTTGAATTTGAGTTCTCACAAATTCAGGAATATGAAATTCAGCCCACTTTAACTTATCTTGCAGAGAAGCGTTAAACTCCATAGTTTTTATTAATCCCTCTTAAATATATCCCTTGTGTAAACCTTCTCAATTACATCATCCAAGCAGCTATCATAGCGGTTGGCAATAATAGCTTTGCTTTGTGCTTTAAACTTGGCGAGGTCGTTGATGACCATTGAGCCAAAGAAGGACTCACCATCGGGAATAGTAGGCTCATAGATAATAACTTCAGCGCCTTTTGCCTTGATACGCTTCATAATGCCCTGAATAGCACTCTGGCGGAAATTATCACTATTACTCTTCATAGTCAGACGATAAACGCCAATCACACATTTCTGCTCACGGTTAGCATCCCACTGGCTGCTACCCTCGTAATAACCGGCCTTGCGGAGGACTTCATCGGCAATGAAATCCTTACGCGTGCGGTTACTCTCTACAATGGCTGTCATCATATTCTGAGGTACATCAGCATAGTTTGCAAGGAGCTGTTTGGTATCCTTAGGCAGGCAGTAGCCGCCATAACCAAAGCTTGGGTTATTGTAATGAGTGCCAATACGTGGGTCAAGGCCTACTCCCGAAATGATGGCCTGAGAGTCGAGACCCTTAACCTCAGCGTAGGTATCCAACTCGTTGAAGTATGATACGCGGAGGGCGAGATAGGTGTTTGCAAAGAGCTTCACGGCCTCAGCCTCGGTCATTCCCATGAGAAGACAAGGGATGCCCTTGTCGATGTCTGATGTAAGAGGTAAGATGGAAGATGTGGGCTGCGCATCCTTACTTGGGCCTATGGCACCTTCAAGGAGAAGGTTGGCAAAGGTCTTGGTTTTTTCTTCTGCTTCAGGATTGCCAATGGCTGTGATAGCGGCATTTTCCTCGTCCCACTTCTTATTACGATCTGTTGGGAATATTTTGGGATAGCCCACGATGATACGGCTGGGATACAAATTATCATAGAGTGCCTTCGATTCGCGAAGGAACTCTGGAGAGAAAAGCAGGTTGAATTTTTTGCCCTTCAATTCAGGATCCGTCAAGAACTTCAAAGCGTACTTCACATAGAGCGAGCGGCAATAGCCCACAGGGATGGTGCTCTTGATGACCATCACGGCATCGGGATT
>AUXO011978396.1_pt1 | contig 16031 bp, 12 predicted proteins | sample 768731 | NCBI WGS metagenome assembly AUXO01 (sample SAMN02715735, study PRJNA202380) | gut metagenome | biome: sheep rumen | host: Ovis aries | place: New Zealand: Palmerston North
GCTTTAGGTTAATGATTAGGAGAGAAAAATGAAAACAGAGAAAAATATATTAATAGCTTTTTTATTAAATATTTCTTTTGCTATTTTTGAATTTATTGGTGGATTATTTACTAATTCGGTGGCAATTCTTTCTGATTCAATTCATGATTTAGGGGATGCTATATCAATAGGAATTTCTTACTTTATGGAAAGAAAAAGTAAGAAACATGCTGATAATAAATATACTTATGGTTATATTCGATATTCTGTTTTAGGAGGTGTAATTACTACAACAATTCTTTTTGTTGGGTCTATTTTAGTGATTATAAGTTCTGTAAAAAGATTGATTAATCCTGTTGATGTAAAATATAGTGGAATGATTATTTTTGCCATTATTGGGGTAATATTAAACCTATTAGCAGCTTATGTTACAAGAGAAGGGGATTCCATTAATCAAAAGTCTGTTAATCTACATATGCTTGAAGATGTGTTAGGGTGGATCATCGTTTTAATAGGAGCAATTATCATGAACTTTACGGATATTAGAATATTGGACTCCATTATGAGTATTGGGGTAGCATTATTTATCTTGTATAATTCCGTTAAAAATTTGAAGAAAGTATTAGATTTATTCTTAGAAAAAACTCCTAATGATATAGATATAGAAGAATTAAAAAAACATTTATTAGAAGTAAGTGGTGTAGAGGATATTCATCATATACATGTTTGGAGTATTGATGGCTATAATAATTATGCAACAATGCATATTGTTTCTAAATCTCCTAATATATCTAAAGTAAAAAAAGAGATTAGAGAGGAATTAAGTGAACATAATATTTGTCATGCTATATTAGAAACCGAGGAAGAAGCTTGTGAGGATAGGGAATGTCATATTGAACTTAATCATCATTCCCATCATCATCATTAGTTGATGAAATGTTCGTGTTTATGAGATATTCTGATTCATATATTTGACAAAGAAATAAAAAGATGATACAATCAAAGAGAAATTGATGAGGAAGTTATCTCAGTAGTTAGTTTATACTCTAAAAAGGAATTGTAGTCATTGACTGAAAACTACATTAGAAAGATAAATTAATGAATTTCAATAATGGAGTCAGTTCGTGTTAGAGCGTTAATCTATTGAGAGCTAGGAAACTAGAACAAAGGTGGTACCACGGATTTAACAGTAATTCGTCCTTTATGGATGATTACTGTTTTTTTATTGTAATAGCGACGATTAAGAAAGGAAATGAATATGAAAGAAAAATTATTAGAAATTCGTAAACAAGGATTAGAAAAAATAGAAGCGGTTAAAACTTTAGAAGAACTACAAGATGTCCGTCGAGATTTAACTGGTAAAAAAAGTGCCTTATCGGAAGTATTAAAGACACTTGGTAGTTTATCCCCAGATATGCGTAAAGAAATAGGGATGCAATCAACAGAAATAAAAAATATTTTTGTGGATAAATTAAATGCTAAGGAAGGTGAAATCATTTCTTCTAAAAGTGTTTTGGATAAACCACTTGATGTAACCTTACCTGGTAAGAAGATTACTCCCGGAGTACTTCATCCAGTTACTCAAATGTGCTACGACTTAAATGATGCTTTTGCTTCCTTAGGTTTTGAAGTTTTTAGCGAAGATGATATTAGTAGTGAGAAATTTGTTTTTGATAATTTAAACTTTCCACCAGATCATCCTGCTCGTCAAATGATGGATACTTATTGGATTGAAAAAACAGAAGATAAATCTAATAATGAGAGATTATGTTTAAGACCACATTTAACTGGTGCATCAGTTAGATATTTATTAAAACATGGAGCTCCTGCTCGCTTTGTATATCCCGGACGAGTATATCGTAATGAAGATGTTGATTCTGGTCATGAAAGAGCATTCTTTCAATATGAGGCTTTAATTGTGGATAAAAATATTTCTTTTTCTTCAGGAATAGTTATGATTCAAACAATATTAGAGAAAGTTTTTGGAAGAGAAATAAAAGTTCGCATGCGTGAAGGATTTTTCCCATTTGTTGAACCAGGATATGAGATTGATATGGAATGTTTAGTTTGTGGGGGAAAAGGATGTAAGGTTTGTAAACATAACGGATGGATAGAAGTAATGCCGGGAGGTGTTATTCACCCTAATGTATTAAAGTCCGCTAATCTTGATCCTGAAGAATGGACTGGTTTTTATATAAATATTGGTTTAGAAAGACTCGTTATGATGCGTTATGGAGTTGACGATATAAGATGGTTTCATAGTGCAGATTTAAGATTCTTAGAGCAATTTAAATAGAAAAGGAGAAACATATGAGAGTATCATTAAATTTAATAAAAAAATATCTTGATTTACCTAAAGAATTAACCCCTAAGCAAATAGCTTATGATTTAACCATTCGAACAGTGGAAGTTGAATCAGTTGAAGATACTAGTGTAAAATATCAAAATATCGTTGTTGGTAAAATAGTAGAAATTCGTAACCATCCTAATGCTGATTTATTGAAAATATGTTTAACGGATATTGGCGAAGAGAATCCAGTTCAAATTGTGTGTGGTGGTTCTAATCTTTATGAAGGAGAATATGTTGTTGTATCAAAACCTGGAGCGAAAGTTATTTGGCATGGGGAAGGTGAACCAGTAGAAATAAAAGAAACCAAAATGCGTGGCGAATTATCATATGGAATGATATGCGGCGCTGAAGAAGTATATTTAGATGCTTTTTTTCCACCTAAAGATGATCATGAAATTGTTGATTTGAAAGGAATTGATTGCTATCCTGGTCAAAATATTTCAGAAATAGTTTGCATGGAAGACACTATTTTAGAAATTGATAATAAATCATTAACTAATAGACCAGATTTATGGGGACATTATGGTATTGCACGAGAACTAGGTGCAATATATCATCTTCCATTAAAAGAATTGCCTAAAGTATCGATTGATTCCAATCTTCCTAAGTATGAAATTGATATTCAAGAAAAAGAAAAATGTAATCGATATGTTGGAATAGAGATTGAAAATATTTATGAGAAAGAATCTCCAATGTGGATGAAAGCAATGCTAGTTAATACTGGTATGCGTCCAATAAATGCTATTGTTGATATTACTAATTATGTTATGATGGCAGTTGGTCAACCACTTCATGCCTTTGATAGAAATCATGTTGATGGTGAAAAAATAATTGTTCGAAATGCTAAAAAAGATGAAAAATTATTATTATTGGATAATAATACTATTGATTTAACTTCTGATGATTTAGTTATTTGTGATAAAAATGATGCTATGGCCCTTGCAGGAATTCGTGGGGGTAAAAAAGATTCTATTCTTCCTGATACAACGGGAATTGTATTAGAAATAGCTAATTTTGCTGCTTCAACAATTCGTAAAACAGGTAAAAGATTTGATGAAAAAACTGAGGCATCTATTCGTTATGAAAAACAAATAGATACGGAAAGAGTAGATCAAGGTGTTTCACTAGCTCTTCAATTAATTAAAGATTTTTATCCAGAAAGTAATATAGTTAAATATGGTGATTGTTATCCTATTAAAACAAAAAGAGCAGTTATTGATTTACCTCAGGAATTTCTTGATGTTCGATTAGGAAAAGTATTGGAAAAGGATACTATTGAAGAAATCTTAAAGTATCTTGGTTATGACGTTGAATATAATAAAAATGTTTATCATGTTACTGCTCCTGTTTGGCGTTCTACAGGAGATATTAGTTTAAAAGATGATGTAATGGGTGATATAGCAAGAATTCTAAGTTATCAAAGCTTTGAAGCTAAACCATTATCTATTAAGGTATCAAAAGCTGTTCATCAAAATAAGGTGCTACTTGAACGAAGATTAAGAGAGTATCTTGCATATCGCTGTGGTTTGAATGAAATATTTACTTATCCATGGATAGATGAAAAGTATTTAAAAGCAGCAAAAGTTGATATAACAAAATGCATTAGATTAGCTACTGCCCCATCACCAGAACAAGCTAATTTAAGAAGTTCTTTAATTCCTGGAATGTTAGAAGCTATTAATAAAAATTTAAGATATTTTGATACATTTAAAATGTTTGAAATGGCTCAGGTATTTGAAAAAGGAGAATATCATCCATCAACTATAACTGAAACTTTACCAATTCATAAAAAGTTTTTAACAGGTTGTGTTGTTGGTCGTGATGCAAAAGAAATTTTTTACGAAGTAAAAGGCATTATTGAATCAATGGCAGATTATTGTCATATGCATAAATTAACTTTTGAACAAAAAGAAAAGCCTTCTTGGGCTGATGTTAATGGTTATTTAAATGTTATGTGTAATGATATTGAAGTTGGATCAATTGGATTAGTATCGGTTTCTACAATGAATGATGCTAAAATAAAGCATACGAATGTAGCGATGTTTGAAATAAACTTTGATAAACTAATTCCATATGATTCTAGAACTAATAAATTTGAACATTTACCACAATTACCATTAGTTCAAAAAGATTTATCTATTTTAGTTGATGAAAATATTACTTGGAAAGAAATACAAGAATTAATTGAAAATAAAGTAAAAGAAGTAGAATTTATTGAAGAATATAATGGTAATCAAATACCTTCAGGAAAAAAATCTATTATGTTAAGAATTAAAATAGGTAATGATGAAAATACAATGACTACTGAAGAAATTAATAATAAAATGGATAGTATTGTAAAAACATTGAATAAAAAATGTGGTGCTGTTTTAAGAGAAGAATAAAAAATAACCTCATGTTAAAATGAGGTTTTTTGCGTTATAATTTAATGGGAGGAAGATAATGACAACAGTTTACTTATTAAGACACTCAGAAGGATTTAGGTCTTTAGAGGGGAAATATTTAACTAATGATAGTATACAGTTAATTAATGAAAAAAGTCCACTTAGCGTTCATGGAGAAAAATTAGCTGAAAGCATTTCTTTGAAAGATGAATTTCAAAATATTGATGTGATTTGGACTTCTAATTATGTTCGAGCTATTGCAACTGCTAAGTATTTTGCAATTAACAATAATATAAAAGTTAATATTGATGATCGATTAGGTGAAAGAAAACAAGGAATTAATTCTTGGAGTGAATTACCTGAGAATTTCGAAAAAAAGCAATTTGAAGATGAAAACTATAAATTAGGATATGGTGAAAATCAAAATGAAGTAAGAGAAAGAATGGAAAATGTGTTTAATGAAATATTAAATAATAATCTTCACAAAACGATTTTAATTGTTAGTCATTCTACAGCATTAGCTTTTTTGTTAAAAAAATGGTGTATGGTAAATTATAATAAACCATATTATTATCAGAATAAGCTTTTTTTTGATGGAAATTGGAATTATTGTGAAACATTTAAATTGCTTTTCAATGAAAATAATAATTTAGTTAGTATTGAGAACATTAAATTTTAAATAAATTATTAATTAAAGAGAGGTTCTCTTTTTTTAATACATTATTATGCTAAATTTATAGTAGTATTGATATAATATTGTAATTATACATATTGAAAATGTAAATAATATTATAAATGGTGGTTTACAAACATCTTTTTCCTTTTTTAACAATTATAATAAAATGTATGTAAAATATGCTATAATATAAATATACAAGAATAGAAGGAGTTAGAGAATGAAAAAGTTATTAATCTTTATTAGTATTATTTTTCTTTTAACTGATGTTTGGGCAATAAAAATTGGTTATAGTGAATCTTTTGAATATAGTGATTCTTTTAAAGAAGATATTCGTGGTAATATTGTCATTACTCCTAATAAGAAAAATGCTCTCGTTGTAGATTATTCAGTAGATGCTCATGAAAATATTAATCTTGATCGAATAGATGTTAATTTAGATATTCCAGATGAAATTAAAGTTACGCCAAACAGTAAGTATTTAGATAATATTGATGTATTAACAGGTTCTAATGGAAATTATAAAATAAGTATTAATAAGAATAATAGTGATATTCATGGCGTTTTAGTCTTTGATTTAATAATGCCCAATGTCTTAGAAACAACGGAATATCCAGTTACATTAACTACAAAATTATATAGTAAAGATGGTAAATTGCAAGAAACGAAAACCGGTAATTATAAATATATTGTTATAGTAAAGCCTAGTAATTGTAATAATGATTCTGATTTTTTAATATCTTCTAATTTAGGAGAATTAAAAAAAGAAAATGATAATAAATATACTTTATCAACCAATGAATCGGTTATTAATTTGACTATAAGTCCCAAAAATAATAAGACTAGTGTTCTATATTGGGGATATTCATCATTATCTTGGAATAATTCTTATAATTCTCCTCGAAAACTAGAGAACAATAGTACTGGTGATGTTAATTTAGAATATGGAATTAATCATTTTACTTTTGCTCTTGATACGGAATGCTCTAATATTAGTGAAAAGAATAATAAATACTTTATTGAGGGAAATACTTTAATTGGAATTAAAAAAGAAGATTTTTTAGTTGAACCAAAAAAAATATTAGTAGACGTTACTAGAGTTGATAGTCGTAGTAATAATAATACCTTAAAATCATTAAGTATTAGTGATATAAATATTTCTCTTCAACCTGAATTAAAAGAATATACTGTAACTATTCCTTCAAATATTTCTTTTGTTAAGATTAATTCTACTTTAACAGATAATAAAAGTACATATGTGAGTGGTTATGGAAATAGAACGGTTAATTTAAAAGAAGGATTAAATGTAATTCAAATTAAAGTAAAAGCTGAAAATGGTGATATTTCTGTCTATAATATTAATATAACTAGAGAAAAAATTCCTGATTCTGGTTTAAAGACTATTATTGTTGATAAAAACGAAATTCCAATTCAAAATGGTGTATATAAATATAGTATAACAGTTGATAATAGTGTTCTTAATCCAGAAATCAATGTTATTCCAATAGATGAAACCGCTAAAATAGAAATAAAAAAGAATAAATCATTAAAAGAAGGAAATAATGAAATTAAAATTACTGTAACTGCTTCTAATGGTATTAAGAGTAATTATGTTTTAAATATTGTTCGTGATAGTATAGTATCTAGTAACTCTAAATTAAAAAAAATTGATATTACTAATCACGAAATATCCTTTAATAGTGATGAATTAAACTATCTTGTTCATATAAGCTATGATACAAATGAATTATCTTTTAATATAGAACCGGAAAATAATAAGGCAACTTATACTATTATAGGAAACAATAATTTAGAAAATAATTCGGTTATTAAAATAAAAGTAATTGCTGAAGATCAAGTATCAATAACAGAATATACTATTAAAATAGAAAAATATGATAAACCATTTAATATTTGGTATATTATTGTTCCAAGCTTATTAGTAGTCATAATTATATTAATTATAGCTATAAGATTAAGAAAAAAAAGTAAGAATAAGGCTGATATAACTTTCGATGAAAGGGCAAAAGATATAGATAATGACTTTATACCACTAATAAAGAAAGATGACAATATATCAGATTTAGATAGTGATTTTGTTCCAAAGAAGAAACATTAGTTAAGAGGCAATATGAATATTCGATTATAATTTCTTTTTTAAGATATTCATTAATTATTGTTAAAAGAATCAAAAATGAAGAACTAGTATTAGAAGAATATTTAAAGGGATATTTAGATTATGAAAAAAAGTAAAATATTTTAATACCTGGAATATGGTAAAAAGAAAAAAATAATATACAATTTTATTTATATATGATATAATTTTTTTAGAGGAGAAAAAATGAAAAAATTTCTATTTGTATTAGCATGTATTTTTACTTTAACTGCATGTGGTGATAGTAAAACGAACTATATGGTTCTTGTTAATAAACAGAGTAAATTGCCAAATAGTTGGGAAGATACTATCGAATTAGTCGATGTATATACTGGTTTAGATGAAACATATCAATTGGAAAAGAAAACTGCTGAAGCATATGCAAAATTACGTGAAGATTTGTTTAAGGATCATATTGTTATTGAGTTAGATAGTACTTATCGTACTGTTAAGCGACAACAAGAAATATGGGATGAATTTGAAAAAGAAAAAGGCCTTGAGTATGCTAAAAAATATGTTGCTGTTCCTGGAACAAGTGAACATCATACTGGTTTAGCTCTTGATGTTAAAATAGTTAAAGAAGGTAAAATAATTGATGATAATGATGATATGACTGCTGAAAAAGAGATATTTGATAAAATACATGCAAAATTAGCAGAATATGGATTTATTTTAAGATATCCAGTAGGAAAAGAAGATATTACTGGTTATGGGGCAGAAGTATGGCATTTTAGATATATTGATAGTCCAGAAATAGCTAAAGAAATTATGGATAATGGTTTAACATTTGAAGAATACTTAAAAAATAATTAAGCTATGGAGTGATTAGTTGGAAAATGGGTTATTATTTAATATTGATAAGCTTCATACAACAGAGTTAGGAATTAAAAGAATAAAGAAAAATCTTTTAATAAATAGTGATGTGGTTTTGTTTTGTCAAAAGAAGATATTGGATAAGCAATGTGAGATTTATCAAAAAGGAAAAAACTGGTATTGTATTGTTGACGATATAATTATTACTATTAATGCATATAGTTATACAATTATTACTGCTCATATATTAAAAAGATGAATTAAAAAAATAAAAAATGTAGATTTACTTATCTACATTTTTTATTGTACTAATTTACTTGATTTAAAAATTATTGAGCATTTTTACGTAATTCTTCATATGTTAAAGTAAATGTAACTGTTATATATGGAACTAACCAAATATATAGTAATCCAAAAGTAAATCCAGCTAAAATGCACCAACCAATGAATGAAAGTCCCAAAATGAAAATATCCATTTTATGTCCTTTAGTTAATTCCCAGGCTTTTTTAACGATTTCTTTGGTTTTTAATTCAGTATTGTCAGCGCATACTTCACGATAGAAAGTAAATCCAAATGCAGCAATAATACCAGGAATTATTAAAAGAATCATTCCAACAGCGACAATTAATCCGGTGGTTAAGCTTACTAAAACGGTAATTACCCAATGTTTTTTCATGAAATCAACGATATCGTTAGATGTTAATTTTGTCCCACGAATAAAAGATAAAAGATACATTGCATAACCAACACCAAAAGCACAGCTAAGAATTCCAACAACAATATCACCTATATATGTGAAAATTCCACCAGAAGTGTAATTATAGGCAAACTCACCAATTTTAATTACTTCTGTTTTAGTTAAACCTAATGCATAATCAAGACTAAATGTTACTATTGTTATTAGAATAACAACTAATGCAAAAATGATGGTTGGTTTCCAAATAAACCATTTGTTACCACGTATTAATTCTTTTGCTTTGTTTTTGATTTCAACTCTATTCATAAATACTCCTTTCAATGTTATTATATCATATTTGTTTCATTAATTATTATTTTTTTTAAAACTATTATTAGACTATTATATTTATATATGGTATTATATATTTGGTGATAGAATGAAAGTTTTGAAAAATGTTTTTAGAGAATATGATATAAGAGGAATATATAATGAGGAAATAGATGATGAATTGTCATACCATATTGGAAGAGCTTTTGGGACTAAACTTAAAAGGCAAAATATTTTTTCCACAGTAGTTGCTTATGATAATCGATTATCCAGTGTAAGTTTGGAACAAAACTTAGTTAAAGGTTTATATGACACAGGTATTAATGTTAAAAGAATTGGTCTTGCTACAACACCAATGTGTTATTTTGCTGCTAATTATTTAAAAACTAATTCGAGTATGATGATTACTGCTTCACATAATCCTAAAGAATATAATGGTTTTAAATTTTCATATAATGGTATTCATAATGCTTTTGGGGAATCAGTTATGGAAATATATGATTTAATTAAAAAGCAAGATTATGAAAATGGGGTTGGTAGCATTGAAGATGTTAGTATTAGGGAAGCTTATATTAATTTAGTTGTTGATAAATTATCTTTTGGTTCTAGAAAGATAAAGGTTGTTTATGATTGTGGTAATGGTACAAGTAGTATTATTGCTGGTGATATCTTTAAACGACTTAATAATATTGATTCTATACCATTATTTGATATATCAGATGGTAATTTTCCTCATCATCATCCTGATCCTTGTATTGAAGATAATTTATCCTTTTTAAAAGAAAAAGTATTAGAAACACATGCTGATTTAGGGGTAGGATATGATGGAGATGCTGATCGAGTAGGATTTATTGATGAAAAAGGAGAGTTTATTGAAATTGATAAATTCCTTGCTATCATGTGGAATTATTTATATGATAAAGTGGACAAGAAAGAGTGTTTATTTGATGTTAAATGTTCTAAAACATTAGAAGATGAACTAATAAAATTAGGTGTTAAACCTGTCGAATATCGAACAGGAAACTCTTATACACGAAAAGAATCTGCTAAAGGTAATTATCCATTGAGTGGTGAGTTGTCAGGTCATGTTTATTTTCGGGATAAATGGCCAGGATATGATGATGGTATTTATGTTGGAATGCGCTTAATTGAGTTATTATCAAATACAAATAAACCATTAAGTAGTTATTTAGCTAGTCTTGAACATTATTATTCTACTCCAGAAATAAAAGTTCATGTTGATGATAATAAGAAATTTGGTATTATTGATAAAATAAAAGAATATTGTGAAAATAAAAAATATCATTATATTACTCTAGATGGTGTTAAAGTTAAATATTCTGATGGATTTGCTTTAATTAGAGCCTCTAATACTGGTCCAAATATTACTATGCGTTTTGAATCTAAAAGTGAAAATAAATTAAAGAGTATTCAAGAAGAATTTGAAAATGAATTAAAAAAATATTTGTAGATGTGCACAGACACATCTTTTCTTTTAAAAATAGTGGATTTTTTAATTAAATTAAGATATAATTAAGAAAGTTTATTGGTGCAGATGGAATATATTGTATAAGGTGATATTATGTTAGAAATAAAAAACATAACTAAAGTATATAAAACAGAAAGTTTTGAACAAAAAGCTTTAGATGGTGTTAGTGTTAATTTTAGAGAATGTGAATTTGCTGCTATATTAGGTCCTTCTGGTAGTGGTAAAACCACTTTCTTAAATATAATTGGTGGTCTTGATCATTATACCTCTGGTGATTTAATTATTAATGAAATTAGTACCAAAAAGTATAAAGATGCTGATTGGGATAGTTACAGGAATCATCGTATTGGTTTTGTTTTTCAAAGTTATAATTTGATTACTCATCAATCTATTTTGTCTAATGTTATGTTAGCTTTAACGTTATCAGGAATTTCTAAAAAAGAAGGAATTGAAAAAGCGAAGAAAGCTTTAGAGGATGTTGGTTTAAAAAATCATATGTATAAGCGTCCTAATCAATTATCCGGTGGGCAAATGCAAAGAGTAGCTATTGCTAGAGCTCTTGTTAATAATCCAGATATTTTACTTGCTGATGAGCCAACTGGAGCACTTGATTCAACAACTAGTGTTCAAATTATGGAATTATTGAAAAAAATTGCCCAAAATAAATTAGTAATTATGGTTACACATAATCCTGAATTAGCAAAGGAATATGCTAATCGTATAATTAATTTGAAAGATGGTAAAATTACTAGTGATACCAATCCTTATGATGGAAAGATAGATACTCGTGAGGCAAAAGCTCTTCAAAAAGAAAAAACTAGAAAAACGAAAATGTCTTATTTCACGGCTTTAACTCTTTCATTTAATAATTTAATGACCAAAAAGGGCAGAACTATTCTTGTAGCTTTTGCGGGAAGTATTGGAATTATTGGTATAGCTCTTATTTTAGCTCTTTCTAATGGCTTTCAAAATTATGTGGATAGGATAAGTGAAGATACTCTAAAATCATATCCATTAAACATAATGCAAGAGTCAACGGATATTGCCGGAACACTTCTTTCTATTACAACGGCCAGTGGTGAAAAGAAAAATAGTGAACAAGTTAAGGAACAACAATATATTTCTTCGATGTTGAAAAATATTAGTACGAATGATTTGAAAAGCTTTAAAAAACATGTTGAGGATAATTATCAAGAAATTAATGAAGATATATCCACAATTAAATACAATTATAGTGTTGAACCACTTATTTATACAGTTGATGCATCACATAAGTTAGCTAAATTAAATCCAAGTAATTTATTTACTTCAATGATGGGTGGAGGAAATATGATGCGTAATTTTGCTCCATCTGCATCTGTTTTTTCACAGATGATTGATAATACTGATACCTTAAATGAATCTTATGATATTTTAAAGGGTCGTTGGCCTGAGAAATTTGATGAATTAGTTATTGTTTTATCTGAACCAAATACTATTTCGGATTTATTAGTTTATTCTTTAGGATTACGTGATACTGATGAATTGCCTAAAATGATTAATAAAATAATGTCTGGTGAAAGTGTTGATATTCATAATGAACCATTAGAATTAACATATGATGATTTATTAAATATTAAATTAAAGCTTATTATGCCAACAGATATGTATAAATATAATAATAAATATGATTTATATGAAGATTTAAGTGAAGATAAAGAATATATGAATAAATTATATTCCAATGCTCATGAATTAAAAATAGTAGGAATTGTATCGGCTAAGGAAGGAACTACATCGATGGCTTTATCAGCTGGAGTAAATTATCGTGGTGAATTAGTTAAATATATTATCGATAATTGTAAAGATAGTGAAATTGTTAGAAAACAACAAAAAAATAAAGATGTTGATGTTATATCAGGCCAAAAATTTGAAGAAGATAACACATTGAACCTTGATTTTAAGGATTTAGTTACGGTTGATAATAAAAAAATTGAAAGTGCTTTTAATATTAAAATAGATGAAAAAAGCTTAGAACAACAAACGAAAAATTCCATGAGTGACATATCAAAATCAATTACAACAAACCTTGATCCAGCTAAAGATGATTTTAATGATACCATGACTTTTTTAATTAATAAACTAATTGATAATCTTTCTGATGAAATCAAAGAAGATGAAATAGATGGAATAATTAGTAATGTTATTGAAGATGAAGAGAGTAAAATAAAAATAAATAACCTAACTAAAATATATTCTCTTCCTCAAGATGTTTATCAAAAGACCTATACAGGTATCTTAAAAGGATTATTAGATTCTTATGTTACAATGTCTAAACAAATGAATCCTGATATTGAAATAATTATGGTTAATAAAACAATTTTAAATGGTATTGTGGAAAATTTGTCTTCTAGTGTTTTAATTGAAGGAACAAAAACAACTATGGCTAAAGCAATGACCGAAGCGAAAATGAATAAGGATATTTTAACTAAAGTTGGAGAATTAACTGGAAATATAACTAAATCTTTTGCTAATGCTTTTAATGTTGATCCAAATAAAATAGCTGATGCTTTTAAATTGAAAATGACAGAAGAAGAAATAACGAGAATTGTTACTTCAATGATGAGTAGTAATGAAAATAATGCTACTACTAATTTGATATCCTTAGGTTATCAAGATCTTGATGAACCAACTTATATTTCGTTTTATTTCAACAGTTTTGATGGTAAAGAACATTTTTTGAACTTTATTGATAAATATAATGATTTATATAAAGAAAATGAAGATAAAAAGATTAATTATACTGATACAACGGGAATTTTAATGAATTCTGTAAAGACAATTGTCAGTGCAGTTAGTTATGTTCTAATTGGTTTTGTTTCTATTTCTCTTGTGGTATCAAGTATTATGATTGGAATAATTACTTATATTTCTGTTTTTGAAAGAACAAAAGAAATTGGAATTTTACGAGCTATTGGTGCTTCAAAAGGTAATATTTCTTCAATCTTTAATGCTGAAACATTTATTATTGGTTTATTATCTGGCTTATTTGGCATAGGTATTTCTTATACACTTATACCAATAATTAATTATGTTATTCATCATTTTACTGGTAATATTCCTTTAAATGCTGTCTTTAGTTTTCATAATGCGATTGTATTAGTAGTCCTAAGTGTAATTCTAACAATTATTGGTGGTTTTATTCCTGCCAGAAGTGCATCTAAAAAAGATCCTGTTGAAGCTTTAAGAAGCGAATAAGACATCTTGTATGCCTTATTTTTTTGTAGTATAATTACTATGGAGGTATAATATGATGAATAAAAAAATTATTTCACTATTGGTTTGTAGTTTATTTTTCTTTTGGGGAATAAATGTTTATGCTGACTGGACAGGAAGTATGGAACCAAAAAATATTACATTACGTGTAGGTGAAACTAGTTTTGTGAGTGCTAGACAAACAAGTGATTTACAGGTAAATACTTGGCCAACATATGAAAGCAGTGATCCAAGTGTAGTGACAGTTGATTCAAAAGGAAATATAAAGGCATTAAAAGAAGGAACTGCTGTAATAACCGGTAAATTTGGTAGTTTAGTTGCTGGTACAACAACCGTAACTGTGTCCAATTTTAATAAAACAATGTATCTATATATAGGAATAGGAGCTTTGTTAATTATCATTGTTGGAGTAGTAGTTTTTTTAACTAAAAGAAAGAGGGCATAAAATAATATATTATGTATTATTTACTATAAACTTTTACTTGTTTAATAAACATCAATTTTATTGTTGATGTTTTTTTGTTCAGTTATTTGAAAAAAGAAAATTCATCATTTTCATCTTTATGTTTCATTATAATGATGTTATAATATAATTAATCAGTTTTAGGGAGGAAGTTATGCAAGTAATATTCTTAAAAGACTTAAGGGGTCAAGGAAAAAAAGGTGATATTAAAGAAGTTAGTGATGGTTATGCTATTAATTTTTTAATAAAAAAAGGCTATGCTGTTAAGAAAACGGAAGTTAGTTTAAATAAATTAAATAAAGAAAAAGAAGAAAATAAAAAAACTGATGAAAAAAATACTATTGAAGCGAAAGAAATAGCTAAAAAATTAGAAAAAGTAACTTTAATATTTGAAGCTAAAGCTGGAAAAGAAGATAAAATGTTTGGTAGTATATCTAGTAAACAAATAAAAGAAGAATTAGAGAAAAAAGGTTTTATATTTGATAAAAAGCAAATTGAAATGGAACCAATTAATTGTTTTGGTTTTCATAATGTTCAAATAAACTTATATAAAGATATCAAAGGAACGATACGAGTAGAAGTTAAGAAGAGGTAATTATGGCAAGAAGTATACCTAATAATATGGAAGCTGAACAATCTCTTTTATCATCGATGTTCTTGTCAAAATATGCGTTAAATAAAGCTGTTGATAGTTTACAAAGTGAAGATTTTTACTATGACAATAATAAAGTTATTTTTAATACATTAGTTAAATTAAGTAATAAAAATATTCCTATTGATATGACTAGTGTGGTTACAGAATTAAAAAATAATGATTTATTAAACGATGCTGGTGGTATTGGTTATATAACGGAAGTATTAAATAGTGAAGCGGTTGCTACAAATGCTGAGTATTATATAAAAAAAGTAAATGATGCATCATTATTACGTCGCTTAATTAAAGTATCCGAAGAAATTGGATCAATGGGTTATGATGCTAGTGAAGATGTTGATGATGTTTTAGATGAAGCAGAGAAAAAGATTTTGTCAGTTGTTAAAGATAAACAATCAACAGAATTTCGTAATTTTAAAGATATTTTGTATGATGCTGAAAAAAACTTGGAATCTTTATCTAAGTCCAAAGGAGAAATAACCGGTATTGCCTCAGGTTTTGTGGATATTGATCGTTTAACAGCTGGTTTTCATGAAAATCAATTAATTATTGTAGCGGCTCGTCCAGCGATGGGAAAAACTGTTTTTGCTCTTAATGTTGCCGTTAATGCGGCTCTTGCAGGAAAAAGTGTGGCTATTTTTAATTTAGAAATGGATGCTGTTCAGCTTGCTAATCGTATTTTATCTAGTGTTGGTCAGATTGAAGGTAAAAAATTTTTATCAGGAAATTTTAATAACGATGATTGGACAAGACTTAATGAAGCGATTAGTCAATTATCGGATGCTAAAATTTTTATTAATGATATGAC
>AUXO018749819.1_pt1 | contig 16031 bp, 15 predicted proteins | sample 768731 | NCBI WGS metagenome assembly AUXO01 (sample SAMN02715735, study PRJNA202380) | gut metagenome | biome: sheep rumen | host: Ovis aries | place: New Zealand: Palmerston North
TCATTGCTTCAGGTCGTTTTCTATTAACTCTATCGCTTTCTCGATGATATCGTCCTTATCCGTACTTACCATCGTCACTTTCACATCCGGTTCAATACCCTCTTCGATATCCTTCTTGTCCGCATCATACATCCGTACGCTCGAGAAACGAACGGTCCATCCGCACGGCATCTCATAACTCATCGGCATTCCTCCACCTCCTCCGCTTGTGCCGCCAACTAAAAGCACATGATCCGCATACCGCATCATATTCACAAAACTGTTCGTGGCCGAATAACTTCTTCGATTACATAGCACTACCGTCGGTCGAAGCCATTTACTTCCTACCAGCGAAGCGTCTGCATGTAACTCCTCCAACTCCGAGAAATCAGTATGCCCGGGACCTGTCTTATGTTGCCAATAACCTACCAGACGATCGTCTGTAAAGAAAGGCGAAGCTAACTTATACGCATTGGTTAAATCTCCTCCTCCATTATTCCGTACGTCTATTATCAACCCCTTGCAGTCTTTAAATGCCGTGAAAATCCAGTATATATTACTGTTCGAAAAACCGCTCGAGAAGCTCGAATAATAGATATACCCGATACTGTCATTGGCTATCGTGCAGTAGTATAACCCGCCTGCCACTCGATAATTCTGCATATACATCGCCTGGATCTGTGAATTGAAATTAGCCGGAAACGTATCGTACCAAGCCGTGCTATGCGAGACATCAAAAGGTGTATAGAGATTCACATGTCCATCGTGCAACGAGTCTAACATCCCGGCGCATAGATCGAAAAGTGCTACCGGATCTGTCTTCTCCAACATCTCTGCTTGCGCGATATACTCCTCATGAATGGCATTCCAGTCAATCCCCTTTTCCTCAATATAGCAATACCGGGTGTCGATAATCTGCCATAACGCCTCTACGTTCTCCACGGGATCGGTCGAATAAGACATCTCCTCACTCGAATGACACGCCGTCAGAATCCATCCTGCCAGCATTCCCATCAATCCGTATCGTATGATTCTTCGTATGCTCATAAGCGTGCGTTAGCGCGTGTCTTGTACTTCCAGCAGCAACCTACCACCAGACATATCTGATTGCGCATAAAATGCATATATTTCGTATTGTAATACACAAAATAATGTTCCGCTCCAATACGCCAAGTGGTGTGGGGGAACTGCAGGTCCAGACTCAAGTCATGCTCCACGGTGTGATGATTCCAATGCCCGGAGCAACGTGCTACAGCCGGAACTCCCTCCGTGATCTCATAGTACGACTCCCCGTATTCCGGCAGGTAATCAAAACCAATCAGGTTTGTTCGTACCGTATACTGCAGCCGATAACTCGTTTTCTTGCCGTAAAACGACCAACTAATCCCTCCCATCGCCATAGCATCTATGGCAACATCGAACGAAAGCGGTTTATTCACATTATTCGCAAGATATCGCGCCGCAAAACAACCTTCTAAATAGGGTCCCACAAAAACCTGCAGACGATCCTCTATCCATTTCCAGCGGTAATAAGCACCCCAACCGCACTCAATCTGAAAACCCCAGAACATATTCGATCCCGCTGAACTGATATATCTCGCCATACCGATATCAGCTCTACCTACATGCTCCCAGTTCACTAACTTACCCGCTTTACCTAACTTCGTGTCTTGACGAAACGGTTGCCACCACTCACTACCCAAACCGAATTGCAAACCCTTATAACCCAACGGACTGAGATAGGTATCCAATTGGTATCCTCCTCCCACTTTCGCCTTCAGCACGTAATCATGCTCCACGCTCTCTCCCGGCACAGCTATCCCGCTCTCCGCTTGCATGGCTATCTCGCTCTCTCCCGGCATACACGTTCTGCTCTCTCTCGGCACAGCTATCCCGCTCTCCGCCGGCGCAACTGTGGCTTGCTCGCTCTCCGCGCAAACCCCCATCGCCCAAAGCATCATAAGCAGTATACCGATACACCGGTTCATAAAACCTTCATTTTGGCTGCAAAATTACTATAAATTTTCTAAATTTGCAAGATTTTTAGCAAAAAAGCCGAAGTTACTGCAATTATTTTTATTCCTTTGTCCATTACCCCGGCATCATATGCCGGATTCTCCTTCGTTCATTTGCCGAGATTTTATCCGGCGCGCGCATTTTTTCCTCCCTTTTCTTGCATATATCAAAAATTTTCGCTAATTTTGCACGCCAAATGCGTGCAGAAAGGAGAAATACTATGGAGAATAACATTTATGGCGTCGTTTATAGCCCCGTTGATAGGGAGCCATTACCGGAAGTAGGTAAAACCCGCTTGGCTGAATATAAAGCCATCAAGAAGAAGGTTGACGCTAAAGCGGAGCGATTAACCAGAAAAGAACTAAACATGCCAAAAGGCGAATGGTGGTTTGGCTCATGCCATACGTTCTGGAAGCATAAGAAGAAAATCTTGCGCAAGGAGTACCACATGATTTGGCGCAGCCCGCAAGACCTGAATCCGGAAACTTGTTTTGATTAAAATTGTAGTAATATATTATGAGGCAATATGAGGCAAAACTATAGAGCGAGAAATAAAGCAATTTGGCGACTGATGTGTCAGAATGCCAGAAAGGAAAGAATAGTCCTTTGGATAGGTGCTATTTCCCTTATTTACGCATTAGCATCAAATCTGCTTAAGCAGTGCTCGTTCTTGCCTTTTTCTAACAATGTCCTATACACCCTTTCTTCTTTTGATGAAACTATAAGAAATTGCTGCTACGGATTGGTTGCTGGTATAGCATTTTATTTGTCTAATGATTTTTACAAGAATGCATATCAAAAGGTTGATATATACAATGATATGTATCCTAATTTGTATCGGCTGTGGTTAAAGACATATCAACTAATTCTTGCAATCAATAATCACGAATTAGACAAATCGCACAGTAATGATGAACTTCAATCTTCAATCATTACTAACTTATGTAGGCGGCAAGATATCGAAGATGACGAAAAAGATAATGTTGTTTACAAAACTACTCAGGAAATATTAGCAAGCGATTTGCATTTATTATTTGTTCTATGGTCTGATATTACCGAGGATAAAAAGAAATTCCTTGAAGTATATGGTCATGTTATTACACGAGAAGAATATTTAAAACTCAATGATAAGGAATTTGATATTATGGGCGGACGGCTCAAAGGATATATTCCAGAAGAAGAGCAAATAAGACATGGGCTGTCTATCACAATAAGGGATTATGACATCCAACGTGCCATCTATCTAATCATAACGTTTAAGACAGACTTGGCTATGATGGTCAATAGGTATTCCGTCAATTACTATGGAGACTTGCCGGGAATCCGAAAAGATGCTTATTGATTGGCAGTATAAATTGTACTAAATAATTATTGAATGAGAAAGCCTACTGTAAAACTAACACAAGAGGAAGCATTAAAGCGAATAGAAGGAATTCTTATAGGTACTCCTTATGAGGTAGTGCATCCTTTTGTATATGAAGGCGATCGAAAGACAAACATAAAACTACATTGTACTCTTCATAACGAAACATGGGAAATGAGTTGGCACAGTTTTATGTACAATCATCATAATGATAAGTCTTATGATGGTTGTCGTGGCTGTAGACAAACCTATTCAAAAGAACAATGCGAGAAGGCAGCTTTAGCATGTAAGAAAAGAAGTGAATTTGCGGTAAAACACAAGGGCGAGTACTTTAAAGCACTAAGAGAAGGATGGCTGGATGAGATATGTGCTCACATGAAGGTAGTGGGAAATCGATACAAAAGATGTATTTACGCCTATGTTTTTGAAGAGTCAAAATATGTATACGTGGGCTTAACTGGAAATATTGAGAAACGCGACAAGGAACATAGAGCACGTTCGTCTAGTTCTGTTTATAGGTTTGCTGCAAAGGAAGGTCTTTCAATACCACCTGTCTTGCAAATGTCAGAATATATCCCAAAAGAAGACGCGGCTGTACGGGAGGGAGAGATTCTTATGCAATATATATCAAAAGGTTACCTTCCCATAAATATAAGTAAGACCGGAGGACTTGGTGGACACTTGCAGAATGACGGATACACCTTTGAACAATGTAAAGAAATCGCAACTAAATATTCAAAGCGTTCCGAATGGAAGAGACATGATTATCCAACGTATTATATTGCCTCTAAATTAGGTTGGATAGATACTATTATGCCGCAAAACAAACGATACGGGAACAAGGACATAAGATTCTGGACTATTGAACGATGCTGTGATGTGGCCAAGACTTGCAAAACCATATTAGAGTTTCGTAAAAATTACCCAAGTGCATATGTTATAGTTTGCAGAAATAAGTGGAACGACTTAGTTTTTGCGGGTTTAAAACGGTTATGGGCTAAACGCAATCTCGAAAACAACAACCTGTTACCGGATGTCGCTTATAATAGAAAAGTTACTTTTGATTTAGAGCAAATTTTAGAAACACTAAAAAAATACTCATCTACATCTGCTTTTGTCAAGGAGCATCGCAGCATGTTCAATTGGCTATCTCACCATGGAATTAGATTATCAAATATCGCAACTCCAGAGCAAATACATAATAGCCAAATAGGAACTGGCACGAAGCCAATTGTTCAATGCGATATGGAAGGTAATTTTATAGCTGAATACAATAGTGCACGAGAACCTATAGGCTTTGATTATAAGAAAATTTCTGCGTGTTGTCATGGAGTAAATAAGTCTCATAAAGGCTACAAATGGTTTTTCAAAAAGGATTATGAACGTGAACATGTGACAAATATCTTATGATTGAAATACCGATATATGACAATACATACTGGTCAGGCATTGCATACGCAAGTTACCCGGTACAAGATATAGCCTCAGATAGCCTTAAGAATAAGATTATCTTTGATTTGTCATCTTTTGTAACTAAGATTTCAAATAATATTATATCGTATACCCTAACGCATTTAAAAGACTCTTTATCATCCGAGCAAAATAATGTTGCCTTTGCTATGTTTCAGAGGGCAACTATTTCTCACATATGTAACCATAAATTGTCAAAAGAAGGAATTTCAATTAGAAACGGAGACAAAGTATATACTATAACAGATGAATATAAAACGATGCCTTTATCTCGGTCTGTATATGAATATTTGGTCATATTTTATTATTTATTCCAATATGCAGACAATCAAGATCAACGTGAATTTATATGGAATTCATGGAGGCTTGTAAGCAAAAAGAATCAAATACAGGAAAACTTATCTGAATTTGAGGAAGAACGACAAAGAGCAATTAAAGAATATGAGAATTTGTGTGATAATTTGAGGAATAGTAAATTAGCGCAGAAAAGCATTGCTTGTAATAAAAGATTGTTCGAATCATTCCTATGTGGGAATACTATATTTACCGTTGTAAACGAAGGAGAAGGTTATAGCCCACGGAAATTAACATATGACACAGCATGGAAATACCTATATAGAGGTAATAAAGGTTTTTCTTTAATATACAAATTCTTAAGTATGCATTCACATCCGACATATGATGGATTATTGCAATTTTATAACCAAGAAATGACTATTGCGTACCCATTATATGAGTCGTGCCATTTTATGACTTATTTATGTAGGCTATTTATGGAACATATGCATATTGAGAAGGATGATATAGTCGGCTCATTTACTGAACGCGAGAAAGGAATTTTTTCGTTTTTGGCTAATGAGCGTTTCTAGTAAGAACCTTTGTCTATTATTCCAGATAGTATTCCGGTTTCTTCTTCGTTAAGTGCGCAGCCCTCCAAAGGCTGCGCATTTTCTTTCTTCGTATTTCAGGGCAATACTTTTACCCGCTAATACTCTTTCTCTCTCTTTTTCTCCCATACAAAACAAAATAGAATAGAATAGAATAGAATAGAATGAAAGCCCCAACTCCCCCTTCTATACACGATTGTATCTTTAGTAGAAGATTAGTAGGTAAATAGTAGGTGATTAGTAGGTTATTAGTAGGTGATTAGTAGGTTATAAATGACATCAACTCAATAAAATCAACCAACGTGTTAACCCAATTGGGCTCGTCGTTCGTTTCCTAAAGCACACCTTTTACGGCATTTTCTTGCACAATTCAAAACTTTTTCGTACCTTTGCAACGAAATTTTTGTTGAGTATGGGTAAAAAGTCAAAAAAGAATACGCTATACACCATTATTCTCTTGGTGTTAATTGGTATTGCTACCTTGGTCGCAGAACTGATCACAACCTCTAAGGAGAAAGCCGTTCCCACTACCGTGGCCGCTTCGGCTCTTGTGGAAACAACTCACGCCACTACAGAATTCTCGCTTCCTTACGAACTGCCTCGCTTGGTCAACAACCAGCCCGAACAGGTCATCCGGCATCTTGGCTACACGGTTAGCTACAACCCCGATTGGCTCGTACCTAACTGGGTTGCTTATGAATTAACAAACGCGGAGACAAGCGGAGAACAAGAGCGCAAGAACCATTTCAAACCGGATCCTTTGGTAAACGGAGACCCGGTCGTAACTGGCGACTATGCCAATTCCGGCTATGATCGTGGACACATGGCTCCTGCCGCAGATATGAAATGGTCCGAACAAGCCATGCGCGAGAGTTTTTACATGACGAATATGTGCCCGCAGTTACATAGCCTCAATGCCGGGGATTGGAAAGATCTGGAGGAATTAGCGCGTGATTGGGCGCAACTGTACGGAAACATCTATATCGCTTGCGGACCTATTGTTGAACCCGATTATCCGACTATCGGAAAGAATCATTTGATTGCTGTCCCCTCTGCTTTCTATAAAGTCTTTCTCCGCCAAACGCGCCAAGGATGGACTTCTATCGGATTTATTATGCCTAACCAAGCCGGCAACCGTCCTTTAATGACCTATATGCTCTCCGTAGACGAAGTCGAAGCGCAAACTGGCATTGATTTCTTCTATAATCTGCCCGATAGCCTCGAAGTGCAAATCGAAAGCACCTATTCCGTTTCCGATTGGACCCTTTCTCGTAAGTAAAGCAGTTGCATTAAATCGTCAATAAGCGATCGCCGTTTTCTTGCGGCTCAATCTTGACCCATACTGTGTCTTCCGGCAAAAGCGCCTCTATCATCTCCGGCCATTCGATGAAACAGTAGTTACCCGAATACAGATATTCCTCCGCTCCGAAATCCATCGCTTCACGGATGTCCTTCAGACGGTAACAATCGAAATGATATACCTCGCCCTTATACGGTCGTTCCACATCATACACGTTCACGATGGCAAATGTCGGACTGTTCACTACATCCAGCGTACCCATCTCTTCGCATAACTTCTTGATGAACGTCGTCTTACCAGCCCCCATCTGTCCGTCGAACGCAAACACACGATGCGGCTCATGGTCCTTCAACAAGTCCAATACACTAACTGTTTCATTTTTCTCATTCATCAACAAAATGTTGGAATTGTCGTCTAATTTTATCGTATAAGTAGCCATATTCTTGCTTTTCATTCAATTCTCAGAGACTTATTTTTGCCTGTAATTGCTCGTAAATTGCTGATCCACAGGACTTTCCGAGCAAAGCAACCATTTCTTCTTTACTGGCCGTTCTGGCGCGTTTCACGGACCCAAAATGCGTTAAAATTTTCTGTTTTGTGACAGGACCAACGCCTTTAATTTCATCTAACTCGCTGTGTATCAGTGCTTTACTGCGTTTTTGCTTGTGGAATGTAATCGCAAAACGATGTACTTCGTCCTGAATATTCGACAATAGCCGAAAAACTTCACTCGTCACAGGCATGCTAATCTCCTGTGGCGGAAAACCGAACAACAAAGTCTGTGTCCTATGTTTGTCATTTTTCTTCAGTCCCGCGATTGGAATACGCAATCCCAATTGATCTTCTATCGCTTCTCGTATCGCGTGCATCTGACCTAAACCTCCATCCGCGATAATCAGATCCGGCATTTGCCCACCTTCATCTATCAGGTGTTGATATCGTCTCCGAACCACCTCTCGCATACTCGAATAATCATCGGATCCATCGGCACTTTTGATCTCAAATCGCTTGTAATCACTCTTACTCGGTTTGGCCATTCGATATACCACGCATCCGGCTACTGCATTCGTGCCTTGTATGTTACTATTGTCGAAACAATCGATCCATTTCGGTAGAGTAGGTAAGCCCATCAGCTGCTGCATCTCGGTCAATATCCTCACTCCCCTTTGTTCCGGATTCAGTTTATCTTCCTGTTTGATTCGGTCTAATTTGTACTGCCTTACATTCTGCATCGCCAAATCTAACAATTTCTTCTTGTCTCCGCTTACCGCAATATTAACATGCAAAGTATCATCAAATACCTCCGGAATGAACGGAACAATTACCTCTTTGGTGTTGCTCTCTAACTGCCGCCTTAACTCCATCATACCAAAAGCCAGAATCTCCTCCTTTGCCTCATCCATCTTCCGTTTGTACTCGATTGTCTGACCCTGAACGATACTTCCGTTATGGACGTGAAGCATACTTATATATACACGGTCGTCTTGCTCGTCATAACCAAATACATCCACATCTTTTGCCGATGAATTCGTGATAATTGTCTTACTTTTGAATTGCTCTAATAACTCAATCTTGTGTTTAATGTCAGCAGCTTCCTCATATTTCATCTCCGCTGCAAGTCGCATCATCTGTTCCTCTAGCTGCTTCCCGATCTCGTGAGCATCTCCCTTGATCAACTTTCTGGCTTGGTCTATCCATTCGCTATACTCCTCTTTGCCTTTTCCTTCACAGATCCCACAGCAATTCTTCAAATGATATTTTAAACACACCCGCACCTTCTTTTTCTCGATGGAATCGGCGGTTAATGGCATATTGCAAGTTCGTATTGGATAGAGCTTATGAATCAATTCCAATACCATCTCAACCGTATTACCGAAACTGTACGGTCCATAGTATTCCCCGATCTTTTTATTGATAGTTCGGGTCTTAAAGATTCTTGGAAAAGCTTCTTTGGTAATGCAGATACTCGGATAACTCTTTCCGTCCTTCAGTAAGATATTATACCGCGGTTGATACTCCTTAATCAGATTATTCTCCAGCAGAAAGGCATCTTGTTCACTCGCAACTACCACATATTTGATATCTGCTATATGTGCTACTAACTGCCTCGTCTTGCTGCTTTGATGCTCTTTGTTGAAGTAACTGTTTACCCGCCTGTGAAGATTCTTTGCCTTACCTACATAGATGATCTGCCCATCCTTATCAAAGTATTGGTACACGCCCGGACTCTCCGGAATACGCTTCAATAATAGGGTAATATGATCATCTTTTTTATTCATCTACTTCTATACCCATCAGGCAGTCCACTTCGGCTCCTGCTTCGGATAATACTTTTCTACCGGGCAGACCTTCTAACTCGATCAAACAGTTTACGTATATCTTCTTTACGCCCAATTTCTTAACTAACTCTATCGCAGCAGCCATCGAACCTCCAGTAGCCAATATATCATCATGAATAAGGACTACGTCGTTCTCGTTCAAGGCGTCTTTATGAATCTGAATGACATCCTCCCCGTATTCCTTGGCATAAGTAACAGAAACCGTTTCTGCCGGTAACTTATTCGGCTTGCGGATGGGAACAAATCCCGCACCGATCTCCATTGCTACGGCAGGAGCCAAAATAAACCCTCTACTCTCTATTCCTACCACTTGCGTAATTCCCAGGTTCTTATATCTACGGACCATTTCATCCCGCATCCATTTCAGGCATTCCGGTTTGTCCAACGCTGTGGTGATGTCCTTGAACTGTATGCCCGGAATTGGAAAATCAGGCACATTTCGAATAGCATTTTTAACTTCTTCTACTGTCATAGTATACGTTATTTTGTTGTCAATGTTTCACGTGGAACAATTAATATAGTTTGCTTTGCAAACTAAAATCACTTATCTACCCATCAAAACAAGCAATACACTTACGTCATTCGGGCTCACTCCAGGTATGCGTTGTGCTTCCCCGATACTCTTCGGACGAATCCTGCTCAACTTCTGTCTCGCCTCTGTGCTTAAACTCTGTACTTCCTCGTAATTAAACCCATCCGGAATACGTATTTGATCCAGACGCTGTAGCTTAGCCGCCTCGTTCTGCTCGCGTTTTATATACCCTGCGTACTTGATTTGTATCTCGCAACTCTCAATGATCTCCTCCGATAGACCTTCCATCCGGGCCTTCAGTTCCGGAACTACTTCCGCCAGACCCTGAATCGTTACTTGCGGACGAAGAATTAAATCGCAGATCTTACATCCTTCATGTAGCGCATTACTGCCAATCGATTCCAACCATCCGTCAATACTTCCCTTACGCACAACTGTCTGCTGCATAAATCCGATGAAATCGGAACATGCTTTCTCTTTTTGACACCATAAGTCGTACCTCGTTCGATCTGCCAACCCCATCTCATAACTCTTCTTCGTTAGGCGCTCATCAGCATTATCCTGACGCAATAAGATCCGGTATTCCGCTCTCGAGGTGAACATACGATACGGTTCATCTACGCCCTTATTTACCAAATCATCAATCAGCACACCGATGTAACTCTCATCTCTTCCCATCGTAAACGGTGTGCCTCCGTGTACATTCAGATGGGCATTCACTCCTGCTACTAAACCTTGTCCTGCAGCTTCTTCATAACCCGTGGTACCATTGATCTGTCCGGCGAAAAACAGATTTTTAATCTGTTTCGTCTCTAAGGTGTGATGCAGTTGCGTCGGATCGAAGAAGTCGTACTCAATCGCATAGCCCGGTCTATATAGCACAACATCTTCCAAACCCTTCACGGTCTTCAAACCCGCTAACTGCACTTGCCATGGCAGGCTGCTCGAGAAACCGTTTACGTAATATTCATTGCTGTCTACTCCCTCCGGTTCCAGGAAAAGTTGATGCGCGTCTTTTTCGGCAAACGTAACAATCTTTGTCTCTATACTCGGGCAATAGCGGGGACCTATACTCTTGATTTGACCGTTGAAAAGGGGAGAATCTGCCAATCCTGCACGTAGCGCTTCGTGCGTTTGGGGATTCGTATAAGTGATCCAACAAGGCATTTGTTTCAACTCCCTTTTTACTGTATCCAGATAACTGAACTGATGCCAGTCATTATCGCCATCTTGACGAACCATCTCATCAAAATGAATAGACCGTGCATCTATACGAGCCGGAGTACCTGTTTTCATTCTGTCCGATCTGAAGCCTAATTCCACCAGTTGCTCGGTGATCCCGTAAGAAGCCGGTTCGGATATTCTACCCCCTGCTATCTGCGTCTTACCGCAGTGCATCAGTCCGTTAAGAAAAGTACCGTTGGTCAGTACTACCGCTTCGGCTTTCATCTCGATGCCTAAGGCTGTCTTCACACCGCATACCTTATTATCTTTGATAATAAGACCGGTTACAATATCCTGCCAGATATTCAGATTCTCCGTGTGCGAAAGAACCTTCACCCATTCTTCGATAAACCGCTTTCTGTCGCTTTGGCTACGCGGACTCCACATGGCCGGACCTTTACTCTGGTTGAGGAGCCTGTATTGAATAGCACTCCGGTCTGTTACGATGCCCATTTGTCCACCAAGCGCATCAATCTCGCGCACAATCTGGCCTTTCGCAATTCCGCCTACTGCCGGATTGCAACTCATCTGGGCAATCTTGTTCATGTCCATCGTGATCAGCATGGTCTTACTGCCCATTCGGGCAGCAGCACTCGCTGCTTCACAACCGGCATGTCCGGCCCCAACTACTATCACATCGTATCTGAAATCCATATTATCTTTTCTTTCTTCCTATGGTATGGCCGCGATGATGCCAACTTGATACGCCGCTGAAACTATTGGCGTAAATGGTTCTCAAGTGCGGCACAAATGCGTTTTCTAAATGGCTTCTATATATCACTTCGTTTGTCTTCGGGTTTACCAAAATGCCGATGATATCGAAGCGAGGGAGTTTTTCGGATTGCTTGTATTTGATGTAGGCATTTCCTGCCGCAATCATCCTCCTTTTTTTATTCTCATCTACATATTCTTCCGGCATATGGTCTCCGAATGTGCTCGTGCGTGCCTTTACTTCTACAAACACAATCTCTTTCTTATTCTCCGCAATAAGATCCATCTCAAGATGTCCCATGCGCCAGTTGTGCTCTACGATACGAAAGCCTTTCTCTTCCAGCATCTTGGCTGCCTCCGCTTCACCGAGGATTCCTATCGGGTTTGTTACAAAACTCATTATCTCAACTGTTCCATTCGGGCGGCATCTAACCGCAACAGGATGAATAATAACAACGTAAAGCCCCATAGCGAACTTCCTCCGTAACTGAAGAAAGGCAAAGGAATACCGATTACAGGTAGCAGTCCCAATACCATACCCACGTTAATCGTAAGATGGAAAAGGAAGATACTGGCCACCGAGTAGGCGTATATACGCGTCGATACATTGCGTTGGCGTTCTGCGATCATGATCAAGCGCAAGATAAAGAATAGATACAGCAATAAAACAGCGACTGAACCGACAAATCCCCATTCTTCACCTACAGTACAGAAGATAAAATCGGTGTCTTGTTCCGGTACAAACTGCAATTTGGTTTGCGTGCCATGCAGGTAACCTTTCCCGAAGAATCTACCTGATCCAATGGCAATACGGGCTTGATTGACATTATATCCTGCACCCGAAGGATCTTCTTTCATTCCCAATAACACCTCTATACGAATACGTTGGTGAGGTTGCAGCACTTTCTTGAATGCGAAATCGCACGCGTGCGTGTAACCGATACAGAAGACAGTGAATGCTGCTACAATGAATAATATATACTTGCGCCAATAGATACTTACAAAAATCGTATATAAAACAAGCGCAATGACAACGCCCATTGATACCCAGTTAAAAGGCACCGCTACCCATATATTGACCAGTAAACTGATACCATATACAAGCAGCACGCTGCCTATTAGTATCAATGCCTGCCAGCGTAAACGATGCTCTTTGCATATGAAATAAATCTCTACGGCTGTCAAGAGCAGCATACAACTTAAAATTCCTACGCTACCCGTTCCTAACGGTAATGGTACTTGCCCCCATCGAATACTCATCAGGAATAAAGCTACTGCAGCAACCCCTACCCATAATACATAACCACTCATTCCTTGGCGATAGAAAACCAGTAAGAAGGCGGCAAAGACAAGCGCAGAACCCGTCTCTTTCTGAAGGATCATAATGATCAAAGCCGGCACTCCAATAATGGCAAAAGGTACGATCAAATCGCGCCAAGTACGCAGTTTGTATTCATATCGACCCATGTATTTGGCAATTGCCAATGCCACGATACACTTGGCAAACTCTGCCGGCTGTAAATTCACGGGACCCAGAGATATCCAACTCATAGATCCCTTGATATCGTGCGCTAAGAAGGGTGTGGCCAGTAGCAAAAGCAACATCGCTCCATATGCAATATAGGCCAGCACATCGTAGGTCTTATAGTCAATCATCAGCAGTACGAAGCCTAAAAGCAAAGAACCGATAATCCACGCGAATTGTTTACCTGCGCGGTTGGAGAAATCAACGATACTTGTTTGGTCAAAGGTGTAGCTGGCGCCATAGATATTGATCCAACCGAAGATTGCTAAGGCCAGAAACATACCGATCGTCAACCAATCGACATTTTGCCATATGTTACCACTTCTTGACGCTCTCATTCAATACGGCACTTGATATTTTCTTCCTCAGGTCTTTGCGCTGAACCTGACCTGTCAGATACTGCTCCATCATCATACTGGCTACAGGACATGCCCAAGTAGCACCAAAACCTGCGTTTTCAACGACTACTGCTACTGCAATTTGAGGATCTTCCACCGGAGCAAAACCAATAAATATTGCATGATCCTTACCATGCGGGTTCTGAGCAGTACCGGTCTTGCCGGCTTGTGAAATACCCTCAATCGGATACCATCTACCTGTTCCGTACTGCATCACGCGGTGCATACCTTCTTTGACCTCCGCAAACCATTTCTGTTTAATTCCTATCTCATGGCGATGCGTTAACATCGAATCATTCTTATTCAAATGCGGAGTGATAAAATAGCCCTCATTAGCTATCGTAGCGGCTTGATTCGCTAATTGTAACGGTGTTACCAGAATCTCTCCTTGACCGATACTCAATGAACGAATCGTGATGGCTTTCCATCCTGTCGGACCGTAAGTCCGGTCGTACTCTTTGATATTCGGCACTTTACCTGCCGATTGTTCACTCAGGTCCGTGTCTTTAAAACGCTGACCAAGACCGAACTCCATGACTGCATCGCGCCATAACTCATAGCGATGTCGGAAATCCGCGTTGTCTTTCCCGTATCCGTCTTTTTGCAGTAAATCGCGGTACGCACACCAGAAATATGGGTTACAACTCTGCTCGATAGCCTTATCTAATGCTACTGGAGATCCGTGATGGTGAGTACATTTGATAGGTGTACTCTGTGGACCCGAGCATGGATATAACGTATTCGGGGTAATAGCGCCCTGCTCCAGACATACCAACGCTTGTATCGTCTTAAACGTAGAACCGGGAGGATATGTAGCTTGCGTAGCGCGGTTCATCAACGGCTTCGTCGGGTCTTTGAGTAACTGATTGTAATTCTTGCTTCGCTCTTTGCCTACCAGCACTTTCGGGTTCCAACTCGGATTGGACACCAACGCCAATATCTCACCTGTCTTCGGCTCAATAGCTACGGCACTTCCGATTTTACCGGCTAAAAGTTCCTCTGCTAACAGCTGCAATTGGATATCTAATGTGGTATAAAGATCTGTACCCGCTTTAGCCGTTTTATCCAACGCTCCGTTTTGATAACTTCCCTGCATTCGACCGCGCGAATCGCGCATCAGCACCTCTACGCCTTTCTCGCCGCGTAACTGTTGTTCATACGTTCTCTCCAATCCGTCGCGACCCGAGTAGTCGCCCCTCGCATAATATGAATCACGATCGATATCATTTTGGTTTACTTCACCTACTGAACCCAACACATGCGCTGCGGCCTTATACGTATAGTCACGTAAGGTGCGTTTCTGAATCTGAATACCCGGGAAGAGGAACTTGGATTCTTGCAGCGTGGCAATATCCTCTTTCTTTAATTGACTCATGAAAACCTGTGGCGTCCATCGAGAATAACCTCTGTTCTTTTTCTTATCCTTAATCTCCGCAATCCGTTCGTCAAACTCTGTCCGGCTTATCTGAAGACATTGGCAGAATGCTGTCGTATCCCAGTCTTTACCCATCTCACGCATCACCATCGTGATTTCATAAATCGGCTGGTTGAATACCAATAATTCTCCGTTGCGATCGTAAATCAAACCGCGCGACGGATATATAGTTTGCTTAACCAATGCGTTGTTATCCGCTTGGTCTTTGGTGGATTGATCAATGATTTGAAGATAAAAAAGACGAATTATATACACCAAGACCACTACAATGGCAATGCCACTGATTACATACCGGCGTCTATAATTCTGATCGTTAATCATCTATATTTCAGCGTGTTGTAACCGATTATAACAACAATAGTTAACGCACTACTCACAGCGGTCTCCAATAGCACCATTCCGATATGACTCCAACTCCAAGCTGCCAAAGCAAATACCGTCAGATGATGAATGATAACTAAAATAACAGTATATTTAATGAGACCGTCTAAACCCAAATTACGCAAACTGATTTGCTCATTCAGACGATCTTTATCATTCACAATAACTCCCAATAAGTATGGGCGAATGAACATCAGTAGAATACATGCCGCCATGTGGATACCAATGGAATTGCAGAAAACATCCATAATAAGTCCGGCTACGGCACCTATAATCATCTCTACGCTCAATGGCAGCGTGATAGGCATCATCATCAGGCATAGAATATAGATATACGGATGGCATATACCCCATAACTGCAACTGATTGAATAACAGCACCTGAAGCAGCATCACAACGATATATCGGCCGAATTGTTTAGTCCATTCCATTTGTCAGTTCCTCCAATTCTTGCTGATGGCCGTTTTGCAC
>AUXO011914930.1_pt1 | contig 16030 bp, 18 predicted proteins | sample 768731 | NCBI WGS metagenome assembly AUXO01 (sample SAMN02715735, study PRJNA202380) | gut metagenome | biome: sheep rumen | host: Ovis aries | place: New Zealand: Palmerston North
AAAAAAACTATATTTGGGTTACTCATATTTCCCTCAAAGCAAGGTTTTCTACAGAGCCTATTTAACAATTTAGTACTATTTAAAAAAAAGATATAAAAAAAGAAGGAGTTTATTTTATTAATATAACATAATTATTTCTTAAACTTAGTGTTTCCTTTAATTCGGGAATTACTATGCTGAGTGTATGATTTCCTTTTTTGAGTTTATAAGCTAAGGCATAGTTAAAGTTTATAACACCTCTCTTAATAAAAAATGTCTGTGTAATATTTTTACTATTTTTAATGGTTTTTCCATTAATTTTTAAGCTTAAATATGTATCATAGGCTATTGGTTTGTTGTTTTTATCAACCAATTTGCCTGTGAAAGATAATACATTATTTTTTACATATAATTTTGCTGAAATAATTTTTGTAGGAATCTTGTTGATAACTACACTAGTATTATATTCTTTTCTATAAATACCATTTACAAATATTGTTGTTATAGTATATTTTTTTGCTTTGTATTTTGAATCAAATGTATAATCAAATGTGACAAATCCATTTACAACATTTTTTGTTAAAGTGTCGCCCTTTGTATTTTTAATAGTTTTTCCATTGATTTTATAGAATACTTTACCGCCTGTGATGTTTAAATGGTTTTGTGAGTAAATGAGGGTACTGTTAATTTTTAGAGTTCCACCATAATATATGCTGTAATTGTGGGTAGTTCTAAGTGTTACTATGTTATTTGCGTATATAATTGCTTTTTTACCTATTGTGGACTCATAATTTGAGTTCCCATAGTACCTCATATAATATGTGAAATTATTCTTTTTCCATATGTCGGATAAAGTTGTATTATATGATACTTGACCATTTTTCACATTTAAATACACAGTACTACCATTTTTATATTTTAATGTTTTATCATTAACAATAATTGATACAAAACCTGCATTAACATTATGTCCAAATTCATCTTTAACAGTTGCTGTTAAAACTACATTCTCACCATTAGTATATTTTGTCTGTGAAGTAACACTGGTTTTAGTTTTACGAATGTTGAAGTTTAATGTATCTACATTTATTGATCCATCAATTATGGGTATTCTTGATGAGGAGATATATTTTGAATTTGTTTGTATGTTATCAATCAGATAAGCAGTTCTTCTACCAACATATTTTCCATTATCATTTGTTGCAGATATTTTTACTGTTGAATTCACAATATTGTTCTTATAATGATATGTTATTATTTCTCTTCTATTAACTCCATATCTGTCACGTGCAGCTAATAATCGGGAATTGGTTATCATGGCACTTTCAGTGGATATGTCATTTAAGACGCCTTTCTTAAAAAAATTCATACTATTTGGAACAATTAAGTATTGTCCTGGTTGAAGAACACCTGAATCTCTAAATGTTCTGCCATTTTTCTTAATTATTAAACTGTATGTACCGTTTGGTGATTTAATAACAAAATGTCCTAAAGAAAGTTTCTTCTCTTGAGCAATAATGTTGTTCATATTGGTGGATGTTATGGTATTTTTATTTATCATGGTTAATGCATTATTTTCTATTGCACGATTAACTGCTGCATTATCAGCTCCACCATTTCCTACAAGCCATCCGTCTTTACTAACTAATACGTGGAAAAAGTATGAATTTTCTTTGTATTGTTTGATGATTGTGTTATCATGTTTAATATTTATTGTTACTTTGTTTGTTGCATCACGTCTGAACGAGATTGCACTATCATTATTATGTCCTTGAATTATGGTTGTACAACATCCTGATCCTTCTAATTCATTATCTTTCATATTTGTTGTACTTTTTGATTCATTGTTGGTGAATTCTTTTGTTATTGTTTGTGTGACATCATTTTGACTTTTTTTTTCATCAAATTTTATTGATGTACTTTCTTTTTCAACAGTATTGTTTTCTATGTCTACTGCAGAAACTACTCCTAATAATAAGATTATTAAAAGCAACAATATGCTGAATAAATAAACTTTTTTCAAAAAAACACCCCATTATTGTTTTGATTATGTATAATAATATAAATTTAATTATATATATAATGAATTTCTTATATTCTTATTTTTGGTGTGTGTGTCGGGTAATACTAAATTATATGTTGTATTTATGCTGTGTTTGTTTATTATAGTCAAAATCTTTCTATTTTTTTTTAAACGTTTTTTCTCTAATTTTATTAATCTTATTCTAAATATCAAAAATACTTTAAATTAACTATTTAAAATTAATATAACTTGAATTTATTATTTAAAAATACCCGTTATCAATTATTTTTTAGAATATGTATAAATAAAATGCTATTGATAGTTTATACTAAAAAAGAAATGTTATGGTTATTATGATAAGGGATGATTATAATATTGAAAGATTTGAAATTGACCTTTCAATGGACGAAATATTAGACAATTATATAAATTTTGAAAAAACTGAAAAATTATGCAGAAAGTGCAGATGTCATAGTAATAATTGGACATGTCCACCATTTGATTCAAATCAAATAATTGTATGGGAAAACTATGATAACATTAAATTAATACTCCTAAAATTTAACTTTACAAACAAAGCTAGACAAAAACAATTTGATGAATCAGAAATAATGGAATATGCATTTAATTTGCATCATGGAGAAAAAACTTTAATCGAACCAGAACTTAAAAAATTAGAAAAACAGTTAAATGGATATTACTTGACCTGTGGGCCATGTGTCAATTGTAAAACATGTCAAAGATTAACTAATGGTAAGTGTATAATGCCTGAAAAGAGAAAGTATGCAATGGAAGCATTAGGTGCTAATGTAATAAAACTCAGTAAAGATTTCTTCCACTTAGACCTACAATGGATAAAAAATAACACTTTACCAGAGTATATTATTATGATGGTATCAGTATTGTATTAATTTTCTCATAAAAAAATATTTATTCTTTTCTAAAGAAATTAATAACTAAGGTGAAAAAATTATGTCAGAAGATAAACTTACATATGAAGATATTAAACAATATGAATTTTTATTAGCTAAAGCTCCCTCTTTATTATTGGGGACTATGATTAGGACAAATGCAAATTTAATTAGTAAATTCGAATCTTTTATTACTCCTAGACTACAATCATTAAATGAAATACATCGTAAACGTTTAGACATAGTTTTAAATTCTGATGTAAGTGAAATACAGGCTTTATTAGCTGATGCTTATCAAAAATCTGGAAAAAAACAGTATAAACAGTTATCTGAACCTAAAGCAACAAAATTTATAGAAAAAAATATTGCTGAACTTAAAAAATTACTTTAAAAAAATAGTTTAAGAATATTATTACAATATTCTATTCTATATTAACATTTACAGACTCTTTTTCTTCTTTTTTATCGTCTTCTTCAGATGTTTCTTCTTCTTCTGTAAATACTTTGTTTATAATTATATAATCTCCAATACTGGATATGTCTTCAATTTTAACAGTTTTTTGATCTTTAGGTCTGCCAAATCCGGAAGAAGAACCTTCTAATAATATTGATAAAATTTTATTTGAATCTGCATCAATTTCAACATCACTTACTTTTCCAGCAATATTTCCTTGACAATCTAGAATTGTTTTACCTAAAAAATTATTTAATTTAACTACTCCCTGTTCTGCTTCAGGTATTTTATCTAATTTTTTGTCTTCCATGTCTTCAATTGTTTCTGAAATTTGTATGTAGTCTCCTACTGCAAATATTTTAGATACTGGAATATCGATGTATTTTTTACTAAGTGGATTTCCCATAGAACCGTATATGTTGGATATTTCTAATGTTTTAGTGTTTAAGTTTATTTCTGCTAGTTTTGCAAGGTCTCTTGCTTTTTTGTCAATTATTTTTTTTCCAAGTAAATCTTTAGCATTCATTTTTTTTCTCCATTAGTTTATTCTATTAATATTATATGATTTTTTAATATTAAAATCTTTATTAATTGTTCAGGTATTCTTTAAATTCAGTAATGGTTAGTAATGGTGTGAATTTAATATTATTTTCTTCAAATGATTCTTTGGCTCCTTCTTCACGATCAACTATTACAAAAGCTTCTGTTATGTTTCCTTTGTTTTCTTCAATTACTTTAATTGCTTTTAATAATGATCCACCAGTAGTTGTAACGTCTTCTACTATTACAACGTTGTCATTTTCTAATAATTCTCCTTCAATCTGTTTACTGGTACCATATGATTTTTTTTCTTTTCTAATCATTAACATTGGCTTTTTTGATATTAAAGATGTTGCTGTTGCTATTGGAACTGCACCTAATGCAGGACCTGCTACTTTGTCAATGTTTTGGTTTTCAATTTTTTCAGTAATTAAATGAGCCACACTATCAAGTATTTCTGGCATTGTAATGGCCTTTTTCATATCAACATAGTAATCACTTTTTTTACCTGATGATAATGTGAAATCACCAAATTTTATTACATCATTTTCTTTTAATAATTTCAGTAATTTTTCTTTATAATCTACCATTATTATTTGCCTTCTTAGATATTATTTATTCTATCATTTACTGATTCTTTTAAAATAATTTTATCACCAATACCGCCTACTTCTTCTATTGGAATTTTTACTTCGTCTTCCGCAGCGCTTAATGAAAAGAATCCGCCATCTTTTGAAGTTGATGCTACTAATGATAATAATTTTTTAGAAGAAGCATCTATTTCAATATCTTTTACATAACCTACAATATTTCCTTCATTACTTAATATTTCCTTATTTAAAATGTCGTTTTTTAAAAGCATAATTATCACTTATATATTATATTAATCTTTTTAAAATTTATTATTTATTATAATAGATTAAATATAAATATATATATAATTACTTTTTTAACAAGGGGAAAAACAATATGAAAATATATATCTTGGATGCTTCAGGTTTAATAAATGGTTTTTACTCAGAAAAACATCAAAATATAATGACATCATCTACAATTCGAGAAATTAAAGATATTAACACGGAAATATTATTAAATAACCTAATTGATGAAAAACGTATAATCATAGAAGATGTGGATTATGCTAATGATGAAGAAATAATGGATGTTCTCATGTCTAGTGGGGATCTAATGAGATTATCAGGTACTGATAAAGATATAATAGCATTGGCATTAAAGCACAAACGTGAAGGTCATGAAGTTATAACAGTAACTGATGATTATTCAATGCAAAATGCTTTAAAACTCTTAAAATTAAAATTTAAATCAGTTAGAACAAAAGGAATAAAAGGCACGATTCAATGGAAGAAAATATGTAAGGGATGTAGGAAAGAATACTCTGCAGATACAAAACTCGAAGAATGTGACATCTGTGGTTCTCCAATAATCAGAAAAAGAATGAATGCACATAGTAACCATTAAGGGAAAGAAACATATGAAAATAGGTGTAATAGTGCATGGACCTGGAATAATAGATACAGGCTATGCAAAAAAGATAATAGATCTATTAAAAGAATATGGTGACGTGTCCTGTAGATTGGGTGGAACTATGGGTCGTACGGCTGTGATGGATGCACATCTAGAAAATGAGATAGATATCACAAGAAAACTTTTACCAAGTCAATCAATAAAATTATCAGCACAAGAAAATGATATACTGTTCTTATTAAACTATGGAAAATCACAAATAACCGGCCATACCTTTGGTTATAAAGTATTGGGAAATGTTCAAGAAAAAGTAAATCTTATACAAATAGAAAGACCCGGAGAAGAAGATGGTGTAATCATACAATGGAATGAATATGACAACACAGAGTTAATAAACTCTTTAAAAGAAAAATTAAATCTCAATGTAATGGATTATAAAGAAGCAATCAAGAAAGTAAAAAATCTCACAGGATACAATGACGATGATGGCAGAATAATTCGTAAAGTAGCTGGGGTTTCACCCGGTGAAAACATAATGATGAATGGTATAATAATTGGAAAAGTTACAAGTAATGAACTGATAATAATTGCAGAAAATAATCAAATTGTAGAAATGATTGGTGGAAAAATCAAGGAACATGGTCTGGAAAAATTGGGTAAAATAGATCTTTCAAGTGTAATAATTAAAACAGGATTACTTAGAAAATCTGATAACATTAAGCCACGTAAAATTAAGCATAACAATAATAATGTTTTAATGGCTAGTTTCTTAAATCATGCTGCAGAGGATATATACAAGTATAGAAATACTGATATTCTAATATCCGTTGGTGATGATACTACCTTACTTTCATCAGATATATTATACAGATTTAATGTGCCAATCATAGGAATAACAGACGGTGACTTGGATAAAGTAGTGCTTGAAGGATTTAAACTAAAAGAATCAATTATAATTCAAGTTCAATCAGGACATGATGATATTATAGGTCAACAAATATATGAAAAAATATTCAACAAGAAAGATTGCATAGAAATTGATAACATTGACTCTTTCAAAAAAGAAATAATAAATTTAATTGAAGAAGAAAATATTGAATACAAATTTGTGGATAAACAACTATCATAACATGGATGAAAAATTATTAATTAATAAAGTTTATATAATATATAATAATTGAATTTTTTTTAATAACAGAGGGATTAATCTTGGACTTTAATGAAATTATTGAATCAATTAGGACATTTAAGGGAGTAACTAGGAAACATTCTATTGCAGATATACGGGAAAAAATTAAAGATACATATAACATATCAGGTAAAGTACATTTAGCATTTGGTGATGATGCTGCAGCTATTAACATAGGAAATGACATGTTAATGCTTATGGCAACAGATGGTATATGGGGATCATTGATGGATATAAATCCATGGTGGTCAGGTTACTGTTCAGTACTGGTAAATGTAAATGATATAGCAGCCATGGGTGGAATACCAATGGGAATGACTAATGTTCTATCTTCATCAAATCCAGAAATTACAGAACAAATAATGGATGGAATAAACGAAGGAGTAAAAAAATTTGGAGTACCAATGGTCGGAGGACACACTCATCCGGATACACCATATGAAGCATTAGATGTTGCAATAAGCGGAATTGTAGGAAAAGACGATGTTTTACCTAGTGGTGGAGCAAAAGAAGATGATAATGTAATAGTTGCAATAGACCTTGATGGTAGTGTTTACCCTGGAACAGAAATTAACTGGGACACTACTAGTGACAAGTCTCCAAAATATGTTCAAGATCAAATAAAAGTAATGAATACCATTGCAAAAAAACACATAGTTCATGCATGTAAAGACATAAGTAACCCAGGTATTGTGGGAACATTAGGAATGTTACTTGAAGCATCAAATATGGGAGCAAAAATAGAATTGGATGAAATACCAAAACCAGATGATATGGATTGGATTAGCTGGTTTAAGATGTATCCTGGAAGTGCATTTGTACTAACTGCATCTGAAGAAAATACTGATGAAGTAATTAAGTTATTAGAACAAGAGCATATTAATTCAAATACTATAGGTAAAATTACTAACAATCACGAACTTGTCATGTCACATAAAAATACTCAGAAAACGGTTTTTGATTTTTCAAACGAGATTATAATGGGATTTTCTGAAGACATGTAATAAAAAATTATCACCACCTATATTATTCAACTTTTTTTTTAGTAAAAATTTTCTATTCTACCATTTTTCTTAAATTTATTAAGTAGAAACATCATAAATAAAACTTATAGAAATACTTCATGTAAATTTCTAAAAAAAATAAGAATTATGTTGTGAATGCTTTCACAGAAAATTCTTTATTGAGGCGAAAAAATGCAAGTTAAAGTCAATGATGTTGAAATAGATATTGATGCTGGTTCAACAGTTGAAGATGCTATTAAACTTACAAAAGCACCCTACATTAAAGGGTCTGCAATAGCCTTAATTGAAGGTAGACAAGAATTAGAAAGTCAGGTCAACAAGTATAAAATCGTGACTACTAATGGAAGTATAATTATTGAATTAGTTGATAATGCAGATATATTAACTAATTTCTGGAAGGATAATTATAAAAAGTTTATAGGCACAGCAATCAGATGGACAACATCAAATGAAGTAGCTATAGGTTCTATAGTTTCTAACCTAGAACCATCAAATGAAGAACACTTATATAACCGTTGGGACGTTATAATCAGTTTATCAAGTTTTTCAAACGAGGCTACACATATTCTCTTTTCAAAATCAAAACACCGATCTGTTTATGGGGTTCCAGATCAAAATAAGGGTATAGTAGCAACTATTGTTGGTGGTAAACGAACAGTTGCAAAACTAAAAAACACGGATACAGTAACAAATATCGAACCTATCATTGAACGTAAAAGTGTGATAAACAGTGCATCAGTAACTGACTTTTCAACAGTACTGAAAGAGGGTAATGAACTTTTCACATACATGGAAGTTGAAGCAAATCCTCAGGCACCAATGTCATTTGAACATTTTCTGAAAATTATTGACGATGGTACGTTCAAAGTAGATTATGAATCAGAGACTTTCATAGGAAATTATGCTCTTAAAGGATTAGAAAAAGATACTGAAATAATAGAAAAACGTAAACGTGGTGCTGTTACTCTAAGAACTCAAGGAAATGGGGTTGGCCGAGTATACATATACAGAGAAGACAGAGTTTCTGTCCCTACACATAACATAATTGGTTATGTAACGAGGGGTATACAAATACTGGATATCGTTAATGAAAACGAGAAAATTACAGTGTTAACAAAACCAGAAAAAATATCTACAGTATCACTTACACAAAAACAAGCAGATGAATACCTTGACAATTTAGGTATTGAACATGAACGTGATGGTATAACTGATGATGAAGCGATAATTGTAGCTCAAGAACCAAATTATACTGTTGATGTAGATAAAGAACGAAAAGTAAAAACATTAGGTGTTCCACCACACGACTTTGTTGAAATAGAATTATATGATGAAGAAAGTCCAAGTTCAGTATGGTACTTTAAAAAGATCACTGGCTTATTAAATGGTGATGTGGGACATTTAAGAGTTCATATGGCAATTAAACCTATGAAAATTATAATGTTTAATGCAGTTAACAAAGAAGCAAAAGGATTAATCCCTGAAAAACTTCCTGACGGACAAGTAAATGCATGGGAAATTTGTGTAAGTAACACTGCATGTAAAAATGTTGGAAATATTGGTATTAGGTTTGAAGATAATTCAGAATTCGGTCCAACAGGTGAATCATTTAAAAGTACTAATGTTATAGGTCGAGTCGTATCTGGATTTGATAATCTAAAAGCATTTAAAGAAGGAGATACAGTATATGTCAAAGAACGATAATGATATTGATACTGAATTTTGTCATATTCCTATGGGCGATGGAACATACAGAGACTCAGATCAAAAAGATAAAATTACTAGAATGATAATTTTAGGTCCTGGATGTGCTGTAAGTTCAAAAGAATTACTGAACTTTTTACATCTACTAGAATTACCAATAAATATTCGTTTGACATGTTATGGTGCAAATTTAAATGGATATCCTGATGATGTAATGACTGCTGTTGAAAAAGCAAGACAATTAGATCCAACCCATATATTCATTAAGTTTAGAGGATTTCCACCAGGTGATCCAAGAAGATGCAGAGCAAAACGGGGAGGAGCTCGTGAAGGATTCCATCAGATTGAAGCAGAATACAAACTGTTATCAGAGGTTAGTTATGCATTAGAACATCCAAAACATGTGGACTTAAATCCTGCAAAAAAAATTTCGGTTGATGAATTTTCAAACATTGTAGATGAAATTGGATTAAAAAAAGAAAAAGACTAATATGAGGGAGTAACGATGAAAGTAGCAGTATTACCTGATGCTGCAATGATGATTGTTCATTTAATTACTAAGAATGGTCATGAATATTTATCATCAACAAATATTGGTGAAGAAACACTGAGAAATAAAGATCCCTATGATGAATCAGACTTTGATGAAAGTTTACCTCCATTTACTATGACAGGAGAAAAAACATTAGTTGGCAATAAGTACACTACTAATGAATCTCCATCCGGTGTAAGGGGTAGATTATCCCTATTTGATAGGATTATCACAGAATCTGAAGCAGCTATAATCATTGGTGAACCACCAAAGGATTATAAACACATGTATAATCTATTAAATGAATTAATATTATTTAGTTGTGTCTCATGCAGTAATCATCATAAGCTGGTTGTTTCATTACTAAAAAAGAAAAATATTCCAATACTTGAAGTAGCATATCCAACAACGAGGGATGAAATTATAAGTATGATAAAAAGAGTGGATGATTTTCTAAAAAATCTGGAAACAAGAAAAGGATTATATAATGATGATAATTTATCGGTAGACCTGAAAAGAAAAGTGAATAAAGTTCCCTTGGATGAATTAAAAAATATAATTAAAGAAGTAGAAAAAAATTAAGAGGTATAAGTATGAAAGTAGCTATATTTCCACCAAATTCTATGATATTGGCTGATATGATAGTAAGAAGTGGACATGAACCATTGGTTGTACAAAACCAAATGAAACAAAAGGTTACAACACCAGATATTGATGCACCACCATTCAATATGACAGAAGAAGATCCTATTAATGGACTAAAATATGCGGCAATAGAAGTTCCATCAGGAGTACGTGGAAGAATGTCCTTATTTGGTCCAATCATAGAAGAAGCAGAAGCTGCAATAATCATGAACGAAGCACCATATGGATTTGGTTGTGTAGGTTGTGCAAGATCCTCTGAACTAACAGTATTCTCATTAAGACATAGAGACATACCTGTATTGGAATTAGATTACCCAACAAGTCGAGACGATACAATAGAAATGGTGTATAAAATCAACACATTCTTAGACAACCTAGATAAAGATGGAGAGGAAGAAGATGACGATTAGAATAGCTCAATTGTCCTGTGGAACAGAATACAGTGGAGTTCAAAAAGAAATAGAAAAAGCTGCTGAAACATTTGGTGCACAAATGGTAATGCCAGATGTAAATCTAGATGATATAGATGAAGCATATGAAAAATTTGGATTAACATGTGCTAGTTCAAGTTTAAAGTTAATGATTGCAAGGGCAATGAGTTTAGTAGAAGGAAAAAATGAAGCAGATGCAGTATTTATATGTACATGTTTTAGATGTGCAGAAGCAGCAATCGCAAGAAACGAAGTTAGAAGATTAATACAAAATAATACAGACCTTCCAGTAGTAACTTATTCATTCACCGAAAAAACAAAAGCATCAGAACTTTTCATACGTATGGAAGCACTAACCACAGTAGTTGCAAGAAAAAGTATCCTAGCTAGAGAAAAACAAGAAGGACTAACTTTAGGAATAGACAGTGGATCCACAACAACAAAAGTAGCACTCATGGAAAACAATGAAGTAATCGGAACAGGATGGGTAAAAACAGGAGACATCCTCGGATGTGCAAATGATGGAATAGAACAAGCACTAGAAGGAACAGGATATAAACTTGATGACATAGAAGCAATAGGAACAACTGGTTATGGACGTATAACCATAGGAAAAGCAATGGGAGCAAAACTAATACAAGAAGAAATATCTGTAAACAGTAAAGGTGCAGTATACCTAGCAGATGCACAAAAAGGAGAAGCAACAGTTCTTGATATTGGTGGTATGGACAATAAAGTAATAACAGTAAACAATGGAATACCAGACAACTTCACAATGGGAGGAATCTGTGCAGGTGCATCAGGAAGATTCCTTGACATGACCAGTGGAAGATTGGGCGTAGATATCACAGAACTAGGACCACTAGCACAACAAGGAAACTATAAAAACGCAATATTAAACAGTTACTGTATAGTATTTGGTATACAGGACTTAGTAACAACACTCGCAGGAGGAGCATCTAAAGCAGATGCAGCAAGTGCAGCCTGTTACTCAGTAGCAGAACAAGTATATGAACAACAACTACAAGAAATTGATGTACGTGAACCATTAATACAAGTAGGAGGAACCTCATTAATTGGAGGATTAGTGGATGCAGTACAAGACATCCTTGGTGGAATAGACGTAATAGTACCAGAATACTCACAATTTATTGGTTCCATAGGAGCTGCTATGTTAGTATCTGGTCTAAAAGATACAGATATTGATGACAGTAAACGATTCTAAAGAACATCTCTTGGAGGAATAAGATTATGTACGTAGAGTGTTATGATGAAGTAGGAGCACAAGTATATGATACATTACTCAGACACACACTTCAAGATTTAAAATTAGCAAGAGCAATCAGTGCAATAAAAATATTCATAGATCCACGTGAAGCATTATTTATAGGCGTAGTTAAACTAGAAAAAGCATCACAACCAATATACTTAACAGACATGGCAAAACATAAAATGGAAAATGGTATTCTTAAAATAACAATAGAAAACGAAAATTATTTACCTGATTTGCTAAGAGTACTTTGGACAAAAGAAGGAAGACTAAACGTAGCACAACCAGACAGATATAAAATCGAAATAACAAACCCCACAATAGACCCAGACAATCTAATAATACTAGACCCATCAAGAGAACTAAAAAGAAAGGTATACGATGCACTATTTAGAATAATGCCCGAAGGATTTAGAATGACTAAAAACGCTAGCGAAGGCAACATGGTATGTATCATGAGTAGTGATGAAATAATAGATGAAAAGTGGAATAAGAAATTTAATGAAGTAATAGAAGAAGTTCGAAACAATAATCTAAAACCACAAAAAAATTGATAGGTGATAATCATGCCAAAACATGACATGAAACATTTTGCCCACGTAACCCAAGCACATCCATGTTTCAATGAAAAGATACATGACAAAGTTGGAAGAATACATATTCCAATAGCACCAAAATGTAATATACAATGTGGCTTCTGTACAAGAAAAATAAATGATACAGAAAATAGGCCAGGAGTATCATCATGCATAATGACAATAGATGAAGCTCTAAAACACATAGAAGAAACAGTCTCCAAAATGCCAATAAGTGTAGTAGGAGTGGCAGGACCTGGAGATTCACTAGAAAATCCCGATACATTGAAACTATTCAAGGAAGTAAATAAAAAATTTCCGGACTTAATACTATGTATGAGTACCAATGGATTATTAGTACCAGACTATGCCGATGAGATAAAAGAAGTAGGAGTAAAAACTGTTACAATCACAATAAATGCGGTAGATGAAGACATAGGTACAAAAATCTATGATGATATAGAATATCATGGTAAAATATACCATGGTAAAGAAGGATTTAAAATTCTTCTTGAAAATCAGCTAAAAGGAATAGAATTATTATCTGAAAGAGGAATAATAGTCAAAGTAAATAGCGTATTAATTCCAGGCATAAATGATGAACACATAGTTGAAATAGCAAAGATAGTCCGTAGCAAAGGAGCTTCAATAATGAATGTCTTACCATTAATACCATTAAACAAGTTCAAAGACATTCCTAAACCTGGATGTGGTCAGTTAAGTACTGTACGTCAACAAGTAGAAGAATATCTTCCAGTATTCCGAGCTTGTACACAATGTCGGGCAGATGCCTATGGAATTCCTGGAAAACATGCAGAAGATCATAACTTGGACTTAGTTCCACAAAGTCATTATTAACCCCCCAATTTTAAATCTTTTTTTTAAACAAGATATTACTAGGAGAATAATATATTATGATAGAAACATTATATTGGAAAAACAATACATTACACTTATTAGATCAAACAAAACTCCCACACACTATAGAATATGTTGAATGTAAAACATATCAAGAAGCAATAACTGCAATAAAAACAATGGTAGTACGAGGAGCACCAGCAATTGGAGTATCTGCAGCATATGCAATGGCATTAGCTGAAGTACAAAATAATGATATGCAAAAAGCAGCACAAGAAATAAAACAAGCAAGACCAACAGCAGTAAACTTATTTTGGGCAGTTGATAAAGTATTAGAAGAAATAAACAATGGAAAAACTGCAGTAGAAACAGCAATACAAATGGAAAAAGATGATATCAATATAAACAAAAAAATAGGAGAATATGGTAATACAATAATTGATGAAAATGATACAATTTTAACTCATTGCAATGCAGGTGCACTAGCATGTGCAGGTTATGGAACTGCACTAGGAGTAATCAGAGCAGCACATGAAAACAATAAAAACATAGATGTAATCTGTGATGAAACAAGGCCAGTATTACAAGGGGCAAGATTAAGTGTATTTGAAATGCAACAAGAAAATATACCTGTTCGATTAATAGTTGATGGAGCAGCAGGGCACATGATGCAAAAAGGAGAAATAAACAAGGTTATCATAGGAGCAGACCGAGTAGCAAAAGGGGGAGTTGCAAATAAAATAGGATCATTAATGGTTGCATTAGCAGCAAAAAGATATAATATACCATTTTATGTTGCAGCACCAATAAGCACTTTTGATTTTGAAAATAATATATTTGATACCACAATAGAACAAAGACAAAAAGAGGAAGTACTAAAAATAAATGATAAATATATAACAAAAAAGGAAACTGAAGTAGAAAATCCGGCATTTGATATAGTTGAATCAGATTTAATAACTGGGATAATTACAGAAGAAGGAATAAAGAAAGCGTTATAGTTTTCTTTTATTCTATTTTAATACTTAGTCCAAAATGCCATACGCCAGGACTTTGAGATTTAACTTTTCTAATATCTAAAACTTCAGTTTTTCTAGGATTAGCAATTTTTTTAACTCTTTCTATAACATTTTTATAATCTGATGAAAATTCATAATAATTAAGAACACCACCACTTTTTAAATGATTAACTGCAACTTCTAAGAAATCTTTAGCAGTACCTGGAAGATTCATAATTATTCTATCAGCCAGAGGAAGGTCATCAATAATATTGTTTATATCACCTTCAAGTGGTGTAACTTCTCCAACAAGTTTATTCAATTTAATATTTTCATACATATACTTTATTGCTTCCGGATTAATATCTACACCATAAATCTTAGCTTTTTTTACATGTGCTATGCTAATTGGAAAAGATCCAATACCTGCAAAAAAGTCAATAATTACTTCATCCTCTTTAACTTCATCAACAATACGTGATCTTTCAGTAGCAAGTCGTGGACTAAAATAAACTGTGGATGGATTAAGTTTAAATCTAATACCAAATTCTTTATGAATAGTTTCTAAATCATCAACACCGGCAAGAAATTCTAACTTACGTGTACGTGTTACTCCCTGAATTTTACTTTTCTTATAATATACACTGCGTCTTTTTGTGAACTTCAATGCAGCTTCGCCAATAATTTTCTTTTTACTTTCAAGTTCTGGAGGAATTTCTAAAATTACAATATCACCAATCACATCAAATGATTTACGTATTTCTTCCATATCTTTTTTGGATATTTTATCATCTAAAAAATCTAAAAAATTGGTTGGTCTATATTGTGCTGGAGTAAATGTATAATCTTCGATATTTACATTAAATTCATTCAGTAATGTTTCCATATATTTTTTATCATAATCTTCAATTAGTGGCATGTAAACAAATTCTTCATCACTATGTACTTTATATTCTGTACATAATTGTTTTTCTTTTATTAGTTTAGTTCGTAATTTGTTTGCATCTTTTTTAATAATTTTTATACCTTTCATTTAAACACTTTAACTATTTTTTAATTATATTTACATCAAATCGTATTGCTATTAATACTACTTTTGTTATTATTGTTATTTAGTTGTATTCTAATGTCACATACAACAATAATGCAATATTTTCTAATTAACTTGATACATAAGATTCAGTGACAATAGTATGTGCTACAACACATAACGGTGATGACCTAAACAAATGAACAATAAGTTCAATGTAATGATGGTTGCATTTTCCAATTGTAGCAATAATGATGATAATGAGAGCTAAAGTAAAGTCTCAATGACGATTTAGTTTGATGTATGTTAACGCGAAGTGTAGAATGATTATTAGTTAATCATTTGTGGTGTATGACAATTGTCATATAAACGCTAATTATT
>AUXO013444204.1_pt1 | contig 16030 bp, 18 predicted proteins | sample 768731 | NCBI WGS metagenome assembly AUXO01 (sample SAMN02715735, study PRJNA202380) | gut metagenome | biome: sheep rumen | host: Ovis aries | place: New Zealand: Palmerston North
TTCACTTGGTATATTTAAAAATCCTCTTAAGAATTTTAATATTCTAATTGCTTCTTCATAATTTTCACTTTCTCTACTTACTGAATAAAGCAAAGGTTCAGCATAAGTTCTTAAAACTCCAATCTCATAACTAAGTGCTGTATTTAATATTACATCTGCTTCCCTTTGATATGGATAAACATAATTTTTTTCACTATTTCTCATACCCATCCAATTTGTAAGAGTTTGATCAGCTGAATATCCTCTATGCATATAATCTCTAACCATACGACGTAAAAGTCTTAAGTCTGTAGTTGATATATGATTATGTCTGTCAAGAGCAAGAGGAGTAAATGGACTTATATATATTCTAAGTTTATTCTTCTTATCAATAACTCCATTTAGTTTTTCATTAATTGCATGTAATCCTTCAACAACTAATATTTGATTTTTACCTAGTGATGTAGGTTTTCTTTTAAACTCTTTTTCACCAGTAATAAAATTAAAAGTCGGAATAATCACTTCTTCACCATCTAATAATTTCTTTAGATGAGAATTAAATAATTTAATATCTATTGCATCAACTATTTCAAATTCATAAGTTCCATCTGGCTTCTTAGGACTATCTACTCTATTCAAGAAATAATCATCTGTAGATAATACAAGAGTATCAAGACCCATTGATTTTAAATACAAAGCTAATTTCTTAGAAGTAGTAGTTTTACCACTAGAAGAAGGCCCTGATATAAATATTGAACGTATACGTCTATCATTAGCAACTTTAGCTGCTACACTTTCTAAGTTTTGATCATATATAATTTCGTTAGTTTGAATAAAATCAGATATTTTACCATCAACAATTATTTTGTTTAACTCACCTGCATATTTAATACCCATTGCAGATAATCTTTTCTCATAACTTTTAAATGCTTCCAAGACTTGAGGAGCAGGATTATATTTAGGTACAACATTATTTATTGGATAACTAAGTACAATTCCATTTGGTGCTATGAAAGTTAAATCAAATCTATTTAATACTTTAGTTGACGGAGGCATTATATAATAGAAATAATTATATTCATCTCCTAGTTCATACATAGTGACAGAATCATTAGTCATATATGCATAGTTTAATGCTTTTTCAGTTTCACCTAATTCAGTAACATAATCATAAGCATCATCCCTAGAAACATTAACGCTCTTAAAATCTAAATTTCTAGAACATATTTCCTTCATCTTCTTTTTAATAATTGGTACAACACTATCATCAAATTTTTTTCTAGTTTCAATTTCAGTATATAAGCCTTTATCCAAAGAGTGTTTAATGTTTACAACTACTTTATCCCCAAATACTTCTTTAACCGCCAAAATATACATATATTTTAAACCATTTATGTATATTTTTTGACCAATTCTATCTCCAACAGCAATAAAATTTACAAAGCCATCCTCTGTAATTTCATAATCACTTGATACTGCTTGGCCATTAATTCTAAGTGCCATTAAATTATCGTCATTTAGTTCTTTTAGTACCTCTCTAACAGTAGTTCCATAATAAACATTCATTTCACTACCATCTTCAAATATTAACTTAATATCTTTTTTCACTTGCGTCACCCTCTTATTGTATTAATATCATATCAAAAATATTCAATTTTGTGAATATTAAAGAATTAAAAAAGAGAATTTCTTCTCTTTTATTTCTATACCATTTAATTTATTACTATTTTTTATAAACAAATTATTAACAATTTATTTTTCATATTTCACCTACTTTTTAGAATTTTCAACAATTTCTTTTATTTTTCTAAATCTATGATTTATTCCACTTTTCGTAATTGGCCTTTCAGTTTCACTACTTATAATTTCAGCAAGTTCTCTTATAGAACTCTCTGGATATTTTTCTTTATAAATGCAAATATCTTTAATTTTTTCATCAAGCAAATCAAAGTCTCTAATTTTCTTAAGTTCACTGATTAATTCTAACTGTTCACGAGATGAAGCCATCATTTTATCAACATTAGCTTGTTCACAATTATTAAGTCTGTTTGTCATATTTTTATGATCTCTATATATTCTAATATCTTCATAATAAAACAATGATGTATTAGCATTTAATAGTTTTATAAAGTCACTAATCTTCTCTGCTTCTTTGATATAAACCATATAATTTTTATCACGTTTGATTACTTTACTATTAAAGTACATTTCATTTAATAAATCATTAACATAATTAGCACTTTCTAAATTAGAAATAACAAACTCAGCATGATATCTACTTGTCTTAGGATCATTTATACTACCACACATCATAAATACGCCACGTAAATATGCTTGTTTATCTTTTTGCTCATCAACTAGATAATTAGATGGTTTATATATTCTTACACCATCTTTAGTTATAGATAAGTCTTCAAGAATTAAATCTACTTTTTCATGAACACTCATTAATACTAGTTTATTTTTTCTTAATGTATTTATTCCACTTGTATCCATATCAATATCAACATGATATATTTCTTTTATTAACTTATATATTCTTCTTGCTACACTTACATTTTCTGTATATATTTCAAACCTATCATCATATATTTTAACTCCAATATTAAGTATAGCAGATAATTCTGACATCTTTTCAGAATCACCATATTCAATATTACTAATTTCATTTTTAATATTTGATGTAAATGACATAAAATCACCATAATAATTATACCAAATAAAAACCATATTTAATATGGTATTTATTCAAATCTACTAGTAAATTTATGACCTTTTGAAGGAAAACTAATATAATTTCTTGGGTTAACATAATCACTACCCTTCATTATTCCAAAATGTAAGTGAGGACCTGTAGTACAATAATCATAGCTTTCTCCTCCTCCAGACTTACCTATTATAGTAGATAATGTTACATAATCTTGTACTTTAACATTAATAGAATGTAAATGCATATAAACTGATGTATACTCTTTACCTTTTATTCTATGCTTAACGTAGACCATATTTCCACCACAACTAGAATTTGCTTTTTTAGGATTTTTTACCTTGACAATTTTACTAACTATTCCAGCTGCAGAAGCATATACTGGAGTATTCATAGAAACAGCAATATCAACGCCATTATGCATTCTATAATAATGAAGAGTTGGATGATATCTAAGACCATACTCACTTGATATAAAACCACTAACTACCGGTCTTGAAAAACCATCTGCATAAGGAACGTCAACGCAATCAACTATTGGAGTTGTTTCTTTACAACCTTTTTGCTTATATATTTTTTTATAAGCTTCATATTCTTTTTTACTAGCTTCATAATCAGCTTTAGCATCCTTATGATCATCAACTAAATCTTCCATTGAAAGATTATATTTTTTTAATGTTTCATTTAATTCTACAATAGTATTTTCAGAATCATCTATTTCTTTATTTAATCTTTCTTGCTCTTGTTTGTTTTCTTCAATTAAATTATACATTTCATCAATAAGTTCATCATTATATCTAGTTAATTCTTCAACAACTGCATTTCTATAAATAAAATCAGTAAATGATTTAGCTTTAAATACGTACTCTAAATAAATGTTTTCACCTTTAGATATTTGTAAAAAACTTAATAATCCATCTATCTCTTTTTGTTTGCTTATTATTTCACTTTCTAATTCTTCTACTTTTTCTTTAGAGTTTTTAATATTTAATTCGGCTGCATCTATTTTATCAGCTATTGAGGATAAATTACCTTCAATTTTTTTTATATTATTCTTAACTTTATTTTGTTTAGATACAACAGAATTTAATGTTGATTTATCTTTTTCTAATTTATCTTTTAAATCTTTTAGTGACGTATTATTTGACACAGCAAAAACATTACTTACAAATATAAAAGCAATAAATATCGTAAATAATATCTTTAACCATTTTTTTGTCATATAATACCCCCAACTACCATCTACTAGAAAATCTTCTTCCTTTAGATGGAAATGTTATCATACCTCTTGGATTAATTGTTGAACTACCAGTAGAGCCTGGAAGAATCATAAAGTGTAAGTGAGCACCTGTTGAACAAGTATCCCATCCACCATTTCTTCTTAAAGTGTAACCTCCACCTCCACTAGTTCCAATCTTAGTAGTAACAATAACATCTTGTCCCATCTTAACATTAATAGTAGCAAGATGCATATATCTAGTTCTATATATCTTACCTTTAATATTGTGCCTTATTGTTACAATATTACCACCACAAGAACTCTTTTTAGTAATTCCAACAACTGTACCAGAAGCAGCAGCATAGACAGGTGTTCCAAGAGCAACGGCAACATCTATTCCAGAATGTAGTTCCTTACCATGGATTGGACAAGTTCTATATCCCCACTCACTTGAAATAGTTCCTTTAGCCATTGGTCTTACAAATCCATTTGAACTTGCTACTGTTAAACATTCATCAATGTCTACTGTTTCCTTACATCCATTTTGTTTATATACTTTTTCATAATATGCTAATGTTTTCTTTCTATCAGCAATAGTATCATCTATATTTGTATGAGCAGTTTCTAAATCCTTTAAACTAACATTATAATTAGTAAGTTTCTTTTCTAAATCACTTATAGATTTTTCATTCTTAGAAATCTTATTTTGAAGTTCAACTTTAAGCTTTTTGTTTTCTTCAATCATATTGTACATTTCATCAATTACTTCATCATTATATTTAGTTAATTCTTCAACAACTGCACTTCTATATATAAAATCTGTATATGATTTAGCTTGAAAAATATATTCTAAATAAACATTATCTGCTTTAGCTTTTTGCATAAAAACAAGTAAATTATCTATTTCTTTTTGCTTTTCATCAATATCATCATTTAATTCATCTATCTTTTTTAATGTTTCATCTATTTCATTTTCATATTTTTCAATTTGACTTTCTAAATCACTTATATCCCCTTTAGCATTCTTTATGTTACTTTGAACATTTTTTTGCCTTTGTATTAATGATGTTCTATTAGCTTCATCTCTAGCAAGTTCTTCTTTTACTTGCTTTAAAGATTTAGCAGAAACATTACTAATAAATATGAAAGTACATAAAACAACAATTAAAATTTTACATATCTTTCTCATCATATCTTCAAATATTTCCTTACTGCTCTATAACTACCAAATGCACCTACAATTACACCAATAGCAAGTAATGATAGAGCTAATACTAACATTATTTCATCAGGTGGTACTAATTTAATAATTGCAGTAAAAATTTGTCCACCTAATCTTTCATATAAATATTTATATCCAAAACAACATCCAATTATAGGTACAATAGATCCTAAAAATCCTAATATAATTCCTTCAAAGAAGAAAGGTTGTCTAATAAATGCATTAGATGCTCCTACTAATCTTCTGATTTCTATTTCCCTACTTCTTGATTGAATTGTTATTTTAATAGTATTAGCAATTAAGAATACAGTTACAAGTACTAAAGCAATAACAACTCCATACATGATTTTCTTAACTAAATCAAATATTTTAATAAGTTCTTCAACAGAACCTTCCCCATATTTAACACGTTGTACATTCTCTATTTTCTCTATTTCATCAGCAGTCTTTCCTATTTCATTAATATCAACAACTTTAACTAAATAACTATCTTGTAAAGGATTAGTTTCATCAGTATATTGTTCTAAAATAGTATTAAATATTTCTGATTCTTCTTGCATAGATTCTTTAACATCATTTTTAGATTCAAATTTAACTTCTTTAATATTTTCTAGACCTTTTATTCTACTTTCAACTGTCTTTATATCTTCATCACTTATTTTTCTATTTAAGAATACTACAATAGTCATATCCTGTTCTATCTCACGAGTAAAATTATTAACATTATAAGAAAGTAAAATACTAAATCCTACCAATACAAGAGTAATAGCTATACAAAAAATACTAGCTAAAGAAAGTGAAAAATTTCTAAATACACCTTTAAAGGATTCAGATAAACTACTTCTTAATATTCTAAATGCCTTCATCTCTATACTTTCCTTTCATCACATCTCTTGTAACTAAACCTTTTTCTATTTGAACTACTCTTTTCTTCATTCTATTAACTATTTTTTCATCATGAGTAGCCATTATAATAGTAGTTCCTAGTTCTTTATTAATTCTATCAATAACTTCCATAATTTCCATAGATGTTTTAGGATCTAAGTTACCAGTTGGTTCATCACAAATAAGTACTTTAGGATTATTAACTATTGCTCTAGCAATAGAAACTCTTTGTTGCTCTCCACCAGATAACTCACTTGGATAACTTCTAAGTTTATCTTTAAGACCAACTTGTTCAATTGCTTTAAGAGTTCTTTTTCTAACCTCATCTCTTCTTAGACCATATACTTCAAGAGCAAAAGCAACGTTTTCATATACAGTCATTTTAGGAAGCAATTTATAATCTTGAAAAACAATTCCAAGCTTACGTCTTAATTTATAAACTCTTCCATTTCTTAATTTAGACATATTTATACCACCAACAAATACATCTCCTCTTGTTGGTTTTTCTTGTCTATATAATAATTTAATTAATGTAGATTTACCGCTTCCACTATCTCCAATTACAAATACAAATTCACCCTTAGAAATAGATAAGTTAACATCACATAAAGCAGTAACACCATTATTATATCTTTTGTATACATTTTTAAGTTCTATTAACTGCATAATTCCTCCTAATAATCTATTATACACTATAATTATTCATCTTCAAATGCTAATTTTTTCCTTTCAGTACCTCCAAGAACCTCATAACAATCACTAACGACTATAAAAGCATCATTATCAATTTCTTTAATTGCACTCTTAAGTAATGAATATCTTTCAGTTGGCACTACACACATAAGCATTTTTTTCTTTTTATGACTATATGCTCCATAAGTATCAAACTCAGTAACACCACTTTCAATTATAGTTAATATAAACTCTTTAACTTCTTCTTCCTTATCAGTATGTATAAAGAACATCTTAGAATCACTAATACCAATTAATATCTTATCCACTAGATAAGTTGCAATAAATGTGATTATTAGTGAATACATTACTGAAGTATATCCAAAAGCAATACCACCTGATAATATAATTATAAATGATATATTTCTAAGCAAATTACCAAGAGGCATCTTTTTATAATGCTGAATTATTAAAGCTATTATACTAGTTCCACCAGTATTAAATCCTGCTTTATATACTAATGCTTCACCAAATCCTCCAACAACACCAGCTGCAAGAACATACAATAATATATCATCAAAATAGAAATTAATTGTTGCAGCAAAATCTTCTGTTAAATATATAAATATTGTAGAAGTTGTTGCTCCAATTATACTCATCAATGACTTTTTAAAGCCCAAAGTAAATAAACTAGCTATAATTAATATAAAGTTTCCAATTAGAATGACTGTACTTGGTTCTATACTAAAAAAGTGATTTAATACTATACCAAATCCTCCAAGACCTCCACCTACAAAATTATTAGGCACTGAAAACAAATTATATGAAACAGATGATATTAAACAACCAACTACAAATAAAGCTGATTTTTTCATAGCTTCTTTTTTAATAACTACTTTTTCTAACTTTTCACTATTAAACTTTTTTAATTTTTTAAACAACCTCATAATATTCTTCTCCATTATAAATTATAACAAAAAAATATGGTTTTTACCACCATATATTTTTATAATGTAAACTACATTCTTAAATAACTTTCTAAGAATTCTTTTATATCACCATCGAGAACTTTTTCAACATTACTAGTTTCATAATTACTTCTTGAATCTTTAACTAAAGTATATGGACACATAACATAACTACGAATTGCACTTCCAAAATTAACATCCATTACATCACCTTTTAGTTCTTTAACTTTATTATTAAAAGCATTTTGATTCATAATGAATAGTTTATTCTTTAACATATTTAATGCACGTTCTTTATTTTTAATTTGACTTCTTTCAATCTGACAAGATGTAACTATTCCAGTAGGTAAGTGAGTAATTCTAACTGCAGAATCAGTTGTATTTACTCCTTGACCACCTGCTCCACTAGAACGATATACATCTATCTTTAAATCACTCTCTTTGATTTCAACATCTAAATTCTTATCAATTTCAGGTGTAACAAGTACTGAGGCGAAAGAAGTATGTCTTCTAGAATTACTATCAAACGGACTAATTCTAACAAGTCTATGTACTCCAGTTTCACCTTTTAAATATCCAAATGGATAATAACCAAATACACGAAGCACTACACCCTTAATACCAACTTCTTCACCATCATTTTTACTAATTATCTCATACTTATAATCATTTTTTTCAAAAAATCTTGTATACATTCTAAGTAACATATTTGCCCAATCATTGCTTTCAGTACCACCTGCTCCAGAATGTATCTCAACAAAAGCATTAGATGAATCAAATTCGCCATTTAAAAAAGTATTTAATTTTAGTTCATCAAAACTTTTTTCTAAACTATTTACTTCATTAATAATATCATCTAAATCAGAATCACTTAATTCTAGTTGAATCATTTCACTTAAAGTTTTGACACTATCATTTAGATTATTAAATTTAGAAATAATACCTCTTAAATTCTTCTGTTCTTCTAAAATACTTTTAGTATCTTCACTAGACCAAAAAGATGGATTAGATACAATGCTATCTAATTCATTTAACTTAGAACTTTTATTACTAATATCAAGTTTATTTGCAAGATCAACAATATCACTTCTAAAATCTTCTAATTTTTTTATAATATCTTTCGTTTCCATGCAATAATTATATCATACAGACTTATTAAAAAATAGAGTTTATTTTATCTGAATAACATCATGTGGAGATTCAATTAAACTATCTTCATTAATACTTCTATATTCAATTAATTCTCTATGATTTCCTTTTAATCTTGCTGGATGCCTAAAACACTTAACTAATTTTTCTTGATATGATCTAAGCTTTTTCTTTTCAACTCCAAGTTCCATACTTATTTCATCAAGAGTCCTTTCCCTACCATCCAATCCATATTTTAAAATTGCATATTTTTGCAATTCTGGAAGTAGAGATGAAACAATATCCATAATTATTCTTTTAATATCTTCATTTATAACAATATTTTCAATATTATCATTTGAAACATAAACATCTTCTAAATTTTCATAAGAAGTCGCATTAATAATATTTATTCTATTTTTAAATGATTCTATTTCTTCCAAACGTAGAATATTTCTTTTAACCATTTCATTAATTACTTCATCTAATAATTCTAAATTATCATTAGGTAGTAATCCTTCTCTTTTTTCTATTTCTCTTTTAATTTCTAAATATAATTTATACTTAGTATCATTTGGTAATACTTTTAAGTAAATGGAACGATACATAGCGCTATATAGGTAATTAAAGAAACTTTCACCCTTATTCGGATTATATTTATCTACACATCTTATTAACACTTCATATCCTAATGATTCAACATCTTCTTTTTCACCATAATCACTAAGTGGAACATTTTTGATTAATTCAGAAACATACTTTAAAGATGAAATAATAATTTGTTCTCTCAAAATAGAATCTTTGGTTAAATAATAAAGTTTAATTTTATCCTCAATTTCATTTTTATTCAAATCTTCAACATCTAAACTTTGTATATAACTTTTAATAAAATCATTCATACTATTCACCACCATAATTATAAATAATTATCTAAAATAATAATATAAAAAATGGAATATTTTACATTCCATTTTTACTCTTCCCACCAAGGTTCTTGGTTATCTAAATAATCGCTAATGCTAACTGTTTTTCCAATTCTACTAATCATATAATTAACATTCATTTCTTGTGCTTGCCTTACAAATCTTTTAGCAGGATCATCCCATGGATGATCAGAAAGTACAAATGCTCCCCAATGTATAGGCATTGCTACAGTAGCATTTAAATCAATAGACGCTTGAACTGCTTCTTCTGGAAACATATGAACATCATGCCAAGATTCACTATATTGTCCTGAATCTAATAATGCTAAATCCACATCACCATATCTAGAATTAATCTCTTTAAAATGATCTCCATAACCACCATCACCACTAGTGAATATTGAATAATTCTCATCTTTAATTAACCATGATGACCATAAAGTATCATTGCTATCTATTAAATATCGTCCTGAAAAATGTCTAGCAGGAGTACAAATAAATGATAATCCATTTAAATCAATTTCTTCCCACCAAGCCATATTGTTAATCTTATTCTTATCAATTCCAAACTTAATTAAATCCTTATCAATTCCAAGAGGTACTAAAAACATACCAACTTTTTCATCAAGTTCTTTTATAGTTTTATAATCCAAATGATCATAATGATCATGAGTTATTAAAACGACATCAATGTATGGTAAATCACTAACATCGCAAGGTAAATCACTAAATCTTTTAGGTCCAATGAAAGACACAGGAGATGAAATATTAGAAAATATTGGATCAATTAATATATTCATATTATGAAGTTGAACTAAAACACTAGAATGTCCAAACCAAGTTATAAGAGCATCAGAAGTATCTCTATTATCAACATATTCAAAATTCTCAATACTAACTGCATCTGATGGTTCAACATCACTACTACCAACTCTATCTTTATATGGATCAATATAAGAACTCATAACAGTAAATTCTCCATCGTTGTAGAATTGTCCATCTTTATAGTTAGTACTTCTAGAAGCATAATTTTCTTTATCTTCTTTATTAGGTCTTCCTCCAAATGGTTTATATAGTAATACAAACAATAATGCTATTAATGCTAAAGCAACTATAACACACAAAATTATTAATAATATTTTTCCTATTTTACTCATACTTCCTCCTAACGTCTTTTAAAAGAGAACCTTTTCTTTCTAGTAACAATCTCTTCTTTTTCTTCTATAGGAATAATATCCTTACATATTCTAAATATATTTTTTTCAATATTATTACATTCACGCATATTAGAATTATATTTTATTGTTAATTCATTTAATTTTTTATGATATAAATCACAAGAATCTTTATAATATTCTCTATATGCATAAATCATATATTTTGCTTTTAATAAACTATTTAAACTACTAGCACATCTTTTGGCTTCTTCATGACTATCAAAAATAATATCAGTTTCTAAACTGTTTATACATTTACCATTTTCATTGAATACTGGCTTACATAATTCTAGACTATCACCATTAAATGGCAAAACAATTTCATTATTATTTATAAAATAACAAGGACTAACTAGATAACCATTAATATCCTCACTTTTAACACTACCAATTGATAGCCCATTAGAACCACTAGATAATACAGTATATTTAATTAAAAAATCATTCATTATATCCTCCTAATTGACACCAAAGAATATTTCATTTATCTTTTCTTTATTAGGATAATCAATTCTTCTAAACTTATTTTCAAAACTTTTTCTATCATATTTTAAATGCTTTTTAATGACATTAATTTTATTATTAACTTCAATAATAGTATAAAAAGTATCATCATCTTTCCTACATCCACTACTACCAAGGCATACAAGAGTTTTATTATTTTTATTTACGCACTTAAATGCTTCATGCTCATGACCGACAAATATATAGTCAGAATCAACTCCATTATAACAATCCTTCACAACACCATTTCTAACTATATCTAAACTAAGATATGGATATTTATCATCTTTTAATAAAAAATGTTCAAATAACAATTTATAATTGTTAATACTTTTTTCATAAGATAGTTTACACTTAGATAAATAATCAATATCTTCTTTACTTAATAAACTTTCTATCCAATAATGATGCTCTTCTTCATCTTCACTCATATCATTTATTTTAGGTCCTAAAACACAATATAATTCATGATTTCCAAGTATTAAAGGAATATTATTTTTTCTAAGTAAATCTAGACATTCTTTAGAATTAGGTCCAAGCCCAATCAAGTCTCCTAAACAAATAACTTCATCATATTTATTTGAATTAATATCATCAATAATAACTTTTAATGCTTCATAATTTCCATGTATATCAGAAAATACTGCAATTTTCATTTGAACACCTCAATATACATATATAATAACAAAAAATAGTTCATTAAACAATGAACTATTCTTACATTTTTTTAACTAATTTAACTTCATTATCAGCATAAGTTGTACTAAATTTTACTCCCATTTCATTATATTCAAGAGCTTCCTTTTCAAAATCAATCATATCTTCTGGTAAATCATATGGATCTGCCCACACAAGTTCTGAACATTTTTCAGGTTCATTTATCTTAATCTCACCTTTATACTTTTTAACTATAAAATAAACATCAAAATATGATGATATAGATTTGTTTCTCCTATTTACTACAAAAGGTTCTACTAAATCATCAACACCTACTTCAATACCTAATTCTTCTCTTGCTTCTCTAATAGCTGCTTCGTATGCAAGTTCTCCTTCATCAATATGACCAGCTGGTAAAGCTAAATACCCAGGCCAAAGTTTCGTTCCTTGTCTTCTTTGCAACAAAATATCTCCATTTTTATCTCTAACAATAAGATAAATGGCTGCCAAAAATTTTTCCCTTTCCATAATATTACCTCCATAATAATTATAAATCAAAATAGTATACATTTTCAATTAAATTAAGTTTCTTAAAAACTCTTTTTTTAATAAATTTTCCTCCTATATGTTTATAAAAATCATTACTCTTATTTTCTTCTAAACAACCAATTATCATTTTGTCAAATCCCATGTTTTTTAGTTCATTAATTCCTTCATTAAATAATTTTTTACCAAATCCATTTCCATGATATTTATTAATGATATATAATGCATGTATTTCCCCACAGTTTTCTAATTCTTCATCATCACTCCTACCTACATTCATATATCCAACAATTTCATTATCAACTAAAAGTACAAATTCATGATTATTGTTTTCATCAAACTTATTAATTGCCTTTAGTGTTCTTTCATCTTCATTATTATACATATTATTAAGTATTTTATCATTTACAATTCCTCTATATGTTTCATTCCAACATATAGTTATAACATGAGTAATACCACTACAATCAATCTTTTGTTTCTTTCTTACTATGATTTGCATTATAATCAATCCATTCCTCTTTTAATAATCCAGTTATACATTCATCAACTGTCTCACAAGTAGCAAGACTAATATATCTTTTTCTTTTAATTCCTTCATTTTTGTAACCAAATTTTTCTTGCATTTTCCAAGATTTAATATTTCCCTTGAAATATCCATTTTCAAGTCTTCTAAGTCCTAATACTTCAAAAGCATATTTAATTCTTGCTCCCCATGCTTCTGTACCATAACCCTTTTCTTGATATTTTTCATTTATCCATATTCCACCATGAGCAGTACCTTGAACATAATCAATATTTCTAAGTTGTACTCCACCTATTACTTTATTTTCACTTTTTAATACAATAGCAAAATTATATAAATTCTTTTCAATAGAATTATTAATAAATCACTTTTATTATAAGGATATGGTGCAAATGCCATATATTTAGTTACATTAATATTATTAAGTCCTTCAACAACATCATCAGCATCACTAAGTTCATATCTTCTAAGTATTAATCACTCAGTTTCAATAATAGTATTCTTGTCCATATAATAACTATCTCTATATTTTTAATTTACACTCATTTTTTTAATTCTTTGAATAGAAGATTTAATGCTACCAAACTCATTAGAAATATCCACAAGTACTTTCTTCATTTCTTCGATATCTTTAACAACAATATCACCAGGATTAACAGTGCTATAAATAACATGTTCACCTTTTTCATTATCAAAATAGCATATACTTCTATCAAGACTTTCAATATGTAAATTTTCTCTAATTACAGTATTCTTAAGTCTTCCATCTTCTAACATATTATCAATAGAACTAGCAGTTCCTATAAAAATTTTAAAAGAATTAAACCCATTAATACCGATATCTTGTCTCATCTCAAATATACTCATTTGAAGAATATTTTCAGGTACATCAAAATCATATTCTATAGGAAAAGATAAATGAAAATCAATTATTTCACCATCTTTATTTATTGCATTAATCGCACTTAAAGTAATTTTATCTTCATATCCAAACATATAAACCTCCCCATTAGTATAACTTTATTATATATTATTTCCTACCAAATTCATTTTCAATATTTTTTTCTATTTCATTAAATAAAGAATCATAATTTTTATATGAACTAATAGAAATCAAATCAAAAAACTCATTTGATATACTTTTACCAGTAAATAATTTTTTAAAATCCTCTAAACAATTATTCTTATCTTCTTCACTAGATTTAGATACTATTTTTAAAAGTGAACTAATACTTGAAACCAGGTCATTATACATAATAGTTAACATAGTAGCTAATTTATTATTTTCACCTTTATTCATACTATCAATTATTTGTGTTCTATGAATAGTAAATCTATCAAGTGATTGTATCATAGAAATAACTTCATCTCTATCTTCACCAAACAATTTGTAAATATCACTCGTACGAGCAGATAAATGATAATCCAATATTTTACGTCCATACCTTTGAATTAAATAATATGCTACAAAAGACTCAACAGGATATTTTTTTTCATATTTATTATTAGAACTTATAAAAGTTAAATAATCTGTTATTCCCTCATTTATTGAATAACCAATTTTTTTACCATTACGAGTTGGTAATATAAATCCAAAAGAATTTTCCCCCTTACTAGCCATATGAAATAATTCATGAACTAAATCAAATCCATAACTTATACCAGTTATCATATTTCTAGTATTATCATATCCAATTGACTTAGACTTATCTTTTCCTTCATCTATAACTAATGTTCCCAAATTTTTATCAAAACAAACAGTAGGTAAACCATTTCTAATTAATGTACTTCTAACTATAGAAAACTCTTTTTTATCATTTAAAGAATATCCTTTCTTTTGATTTACAAGATGCGATCTTATATTTGTTATGTAATCTAAATCTATCATACTATTACCACCAAATTCATTATAAATTATATTTATTATACTTGTCCATTATATTTATATAATTTTTTTACAATTGGATTATAATCAACTCCTGACAAATCCTTATTTTTAGATTCTGCTATATATTTAGTTAAATACATACATTTCATTAAATTGGAAAATTCACTAGTTAAATTATAGTTTTTAATTATAATTACTTCTTTATAATATTGGCGTATTTCATCAATTAATAACTTATCTAACTCACTACCAGAATCAAAAAATATAGCATTATTATTACTAACTGTAGACAAAGTACTTCTACCATGACAATATGAATATTTATCATGTACAATCGGAATAGCAATACCAGATTCAATCATAGTTGATTCTAAATATTTAGATAAAGTAGATGTATCATATCCACTAAATATTTCATAAGCATCACACTCAGTATCAAAATCAAAATCATATTGATCTAGTAAATCAATTACCCTTCCGATATCATTATCATAAAAATAATTTAGTAAAATACTACAAGGTATAAGAGTAGAAGAAAGTGATATAAAACTCTTTTCTTTATCAGAACAATTATAATTTAAGTTAATGATACCTTTTTTTAAATTTGGTTGACTAGCTAGTAAATAATGATGCAAATTATTTAAAAATGCTAACTCAACTCCATAATTATTTCCACTATAACTACATGCTAAAACATTATTATATAAACTAGTATTTAGATACTTAAAATCCCTAGGTTCTGTATTTCTTGTTATTATTTTATTTTTAATAGACAATATTTTAGATGCATATTCAGATACTACACTAGATCCACCTACACCAGATACTAATGTAGGTCCATCTATATTAGATAATTCATAATTAATTCTTTTTAAATCTGTATTATATAAACAATCAATTACCCTCCTTTCTAATTTTTTAAAGTTTTCATTCATATTCTTTTCCATAAAAAATCTCCTTTCAAGTTAAATATAACTTAAAAGGAGGAA
>AUXO010529387.1_pt1 | contig 16027 bp, 21 predicted proteins | sample 768731 | NCBI WGS metagenome assembly AUXO01 (sample SAMN02715735, study PRJNA202380) | gut metagenome | biome: sheep rumen | host: Ovis aries | place: New Zealand: Palmerston North
GGTATAGTTAAAGCTATTAAAATATTTTCATACTTAATACTATAAAGCTTCTTATATATCTTCATTTTTAACACCTCCTTTAAATCCTTTTATATAGTCGTACTATGTCGTTATTTGTAACATTTTGTCGTTTTATGTCGAAATATGTTTAATTATCATTTAATAATTTTTGTATGCTTTCTTCGGCTTTATTTTCTAATCTATCTAAGTTATGAGCGTATATAAGAGTTGTATTTATATTTGTATGTCTTGCTAATTGTTGAGCTTCTTGTATAGTTGCTCCTCCTAATAAAGAAAATGTAATAGCCGAGTGTCTTAAACTATGAGTAGTTAATCTATCACTATTTAAGCCTACGCTTCTATATATTTTTTTAACTATATCTCTTATACTTCTTGTTTTAAGTCTTGCTCCGTTGCTTCTATCACTAAAGCTAATAAATAAAGGCTCTTTATTGTCTTTAATATCTCTTGTAGCTAAATACTCGTTTATTGCTTTTAAGGTTTCGTATGTTAGTTTAACGTACTCGTCTTTTTCGTCGTGTCCTTTTCCCATAACATAAAGTACGCTCTTATTTCCTAAGTTTCTAATATCTTCTATGTTAGCTCTTTCTACTTCTATCGTTCTTAATCCAGTAGTTAATAGAAGTTGCATTAAAGCATAATTTCTTAATCCCTCTTTAGTGCTTTTATCTATGCTTCTTAAAATATCTCTAGCTTGGTCTATTGTTAAAGCGTCTTTCTTAAATCCTTTAGCGTTTTTACTTCCTTTAATATCACTAGCTATATTTCTTATTCCTTTAGTTTCTAAATACTTATAAAGTTTCTTTAAAGCCGTTATATACATACTTATACTTGAGGCTTTTTTAGGTTTTCTCTTAATAATAACGCCTCCCTTATTTATCTCATACCCGTTAATTAAATCTTGTTTATATTGTATAAGTGTTATTCTTTCTACTTCGTTAACGTTGTTATCTATACACCACTCTAAAAATACTTTAACACCCTTTAAGTAGGTTTCTTTAGTTTCTTGCTTAGCGTCTAAGTTATTTATAAAGTCTTCTAATATTAAATCGTGTATATTTAACTTGTTATCTATCGCCTCTAAAGAGTTGCTATTAAGTGCCATATAATTAGTTAAAGCATAATCCATAACTACGCCTCCTCTTCCTTACAATTTAATGATAGCATTTTGTATTATTGTTTGTCAATACTTTTCTATAACTTTTCTATAACTATTCTACTACTATTACCTATTTACCCTTATTTTATAGGGGTTTTTCATATTTACACTTTTTTATTTTTTTTAGTGTACTGGTGTAATAGTACGTCGGTGTACTGGTGTACCGATAGAAAATAAAACAATAAAAAAAAGACTAATTAAGTCTTGTTAGTTTCGTATTAAATAATTTATAACTTGCTCCTAGATATTTAAACTCGAAATAGTTAAACTCATTTATTTTATTATCTTTTTTACTAGCTACTTCTAATTTAATCTTATAAGGCTTAAATCCAGTTTTAGAAGCTATCATATCTTGTATTAAAGGGTCTAGGTATCTATGCTTCTTTTTCCAGTTGTAAATAATCCTATCTAACATCTTCTTACACCTCCTAGAGTAATAACTTAATAATTGTATCATAATGTATCGGTTTTTGTAGTATTTTGTCGTAAAATGTCGTTTTTAGGGTTTTTTTGGTATATTTTTAACTAAATAGATACAAAAAAATACATTTTAAGCGAAAAAAGATACATTTTAAGCAAGTTTAAAAAAATCTACGAATATTTATTATATAATTATAAGTTAGCCCTTTATTTTAGCTATTTCTTAGGTTTTAATTTCCGTAGTCGTACTATCTTTATATCGGCTTTTATGGTATAATATAAGAGGTTAAGTAATAAAACACTTAACTATTAGCAAGTTTTCTAAAATGAGGTAGTTGTAGGGTTGTATTCCTAATCCGTTCATTTTAGATACATATAGCTAGGCTTCAGTAGTAAAACACGGGCTTAGCTCTTTTTTTATGCTCTAAAAGTATGCAAGATAACTATAACATTATATTGCACGTAATAAAAACACCTCTAAGCCTTTATTTATAAGGTCTAGAAGTGCTTATAGTCGTACTAATACTTTTTAACATTTTTGAGGTGTTTATGAGGTCTTAAAAGTCTTTATTAGTAGAAGCATTTTTAAAACTCATATAATTATACTTAGCATAGAAAGTTATACCTTTTACGTCGGTTATTTTTCCGTTTCTATTCTTAAGTACCTTTAAAGTTAGCTCTCTACTTTCTTTTTGTTGCTCTTGGTTTACTTTCTTCTTGTTAGTGCTTTTTCCGTCTTGGTCGCCCGTTTGTCCGTCTAATACTCTAGGTTGTAAGCTTAATAATACGTCGCTTGTATATTCGATAGTTGAGCTATCACGGAAGCTAGATAGGTCGGCTTCTTGGCTATAACTATTTCTATTAAAAGCACTTATTAAAAATATAGTTATATCGTTATTTCTTGCTATTCTCTTTAAATCCGTTACTATACTAGCTACTATTTGAGTGTCCGTACCTTTTACCTTATCGCTCTTAATTATTTGTAAATAATCCACTATAACAAAAGGCTTTCTTCCAGTAATAGCAATATGTCTTTTTATTTTCTCGTCTATTACTTCTACGTTTAACTCTAGGCTTTCGTTACACTCACTAATATAAATATTTTTAGCTATGTTGTCTTTATATTCTTCTAATACTTCTTTATATACTTCTACTCGGTCTTTATTGTTTGGTATATCTTCTCTAACACCTTTACCCCTCATAACTTCTTTAGTAGTTAAAGCTAAGTAAGTACTACTCTTCTTCCACGTATTTAAAAAGCTTAATCTAGATAAACTCTTAGCTATTAGCTCTTCCTTAGCCATTTCTAAAGAAAATATTAAAACGTCTTCTTTTTGTCTTGCTATATTATCGGCTATTTGTAACGCTAGGGTTGTTTTTCCCATACTACTTATAGCTCCTAAAATAACTAAGTTTTTCTTATAAAATCCACCCTCTAAAGCTTCGTCTATAACATCTATTCCAGTACTTAGGGCTTTCGTTCTTTCTTCGTCTAATATATACTCGTTAAACTCGTCTAGATAGTTAAATACGTTTTCTTGCTCGTAGGTTTCTATTGCTTTATTTCTTAATCCAGTTTCTAAAGTTACATCAAAATAACTTACATTTTCTACTAATTTATCTTTATCGTTTAATAAATACTCGTTTATGTCTTTAATATACTCATTTTCGCTATTTTCTTTTAATCCGTAACGCTCCCTATTACTATTAAAAATAAAACTCTTAATATTAAGTAGGTCTAACTCTTCTTTTAAATCTTGACTAGCTCTTAGTCCGTTAGTGTCGGTATCTAAAGCTAATACTATTACACCTTTATAATTAGCTTTCTTTATTTCTTCTATTAGTTGCTTAGAGTTATTTATACTATTTAAACTAACTACTTTTATATCTTTCTTGGCTTCCTCGAGGCTTAAAGCGTCTATTATTGCTTCAGTTACCCATACTACGCTATTAAAAGTACTTTCTTTTAAAAGGTCTAAGTTAAATATCTCATTATTTACCCCTTTAGGTTTAAAGTGTTTTATAGGGTTATTTTCTTCTACGCTTCTACCCTCGTAACAAGTCTTACTTATAGGAAGTATTACCATTTTTTTAGCTTCGTCGTAGCCTATATTATATTTATCTATAAGCTCTTTACTTATTCCTCTTTTTTCTAAATAATCCGTCTTGTTTATTGCTTTCTTACACTTGTTTAAATACTTACTAAAGTCTTCTTTATTACTTTCTTTCTTGTAGTAGTTAACATCATAATTATTTTTAGGTTTAATATCTAAAGCTATATTATATTTGTCGGCTAACTCTTCCATAATCCTTTTAAAGTCGGCTTTCTCGTCTAATCCTTTATCTAAAGCATATAATCCTATTAAATCGTAAGTAGTATTACAAGAAAAGCACTTAACTATATTTCTTTTAGGGTCGTAGCTCATTGAGGGGTTTTTATCTTCGTGGCTAGGGTTTAAGCAATTAAAAAGTTTCTTAGTACTTCTTCCCGTTTCCTCTAGGTATTGTCCTAAATGTCTTTTAACTTCGTTTTTAATATCTTCGTTTATCATAATTTCTATTCCTCCGTTTCTATAAACTAAAATATTAGCTTGGTCGTTTATTAAAGGCTAGTTGCCCTTAAAAACATCTTCATTATAGCATAACGCCATAATCTAAGAGTTGGCGTTTATGCACTCTTATTATACTTAATATATATTTAAGGTTTTACTTCCCTTTATTTATAAGGGTTTACGAGCATTTTGTACCGAGCTTCTTTCCTCTATGTACCACCCTTATTACCTAAAACGGCTATTTTGTACCACTCTTCTTACCTAATTTTATAAAATACGGGTCGGTGTTATAGTACACCAGTACACCCTTTTATATATATCGTTTTAATATCATTTTAATATTAAAGTACCACCCTTATTACCTCACATTATAATTTTAAAGTGTACCAGTACACCAGTGTACCAGTGTACCGATATACCTAACTAACATTAAACTTTATTTTATTGTAAATTGTAGGGGTTATTAGTCCTATATTACTAAATAAAGGATTACTTATTATTTTTTACTTGCTTCTAGATATTCTTTAAAAGAGGCGTAGGGTCTAACGTGCTAATCCAGTTATAAAAGTATCTAAGTTTATCGTTTTGTAAAAGTAGGGGCTTTAACTCATACAAAAAAGAGGGGCTAATCCCTCTTAGTTAGCAATAAATAAAAATATATCGAAGTATCGAAGTTTAAATAGATATTTTTTTTAATTATTTTTGTAGTATGTAGTAAAAACTAAAAAAGAAAAAAGTAGCCCCATATTTTTTTTACTATAAGGTCTATTCTTATAGCTTATTTATTATATTACAAAAAGATTATATTTAAAATAGCCTCTAATAAAGCGTAGGAGGGGCTAGGAGCTTCGTAAATGATAAAAACGGGTATTTATACCTAAATCGTTAAAAGTGTCTTAAACGGGCTAAAAACGGCTTATATTTATATATTAAAACTAATACAAAATAATACACTCTAATAAATATATCAAAATGTAGTACTTTTTAATTTCTTCCGTTGTTCGTCCGTTGTTCGTTAAGAAATAGAGTACACTAACGTACTGGTGTACCAGTGTTAAGGTGTACCGATACAAATTGATACAAAATGATACAATTTTATAAAGTTTTCTTCAGTTTATCGACACTTCAGTTATAAATATTATTCTTTTTTTGTTTAAACTTTTTTAAACTTTTATACTAAAATATTATCGTTTTATTACCACTAATTTAAAGAATAGAGTACCTTATTTTGTAGTAACGAAATATCACGAAGTTATCAAATTATTATCAAAATATTATCTTATTTTTATCGTTTTTTTATCAAATTATTGTCTTATTTCTTTCTTATTTTTGTCTATTTTTTCTCAGTTAATCCACACTTAAACAATAAAAGACAAGTAATTTATACTTGCCTATCTATATAAACACCTAATTAAAGGGTGTTAGCATTATTTAACTATTGCTACTATTAAAGCTAATATACTAACTAAAGAAGTGCTTATAGCTATTATTTTAAGGGCTTTATTCTCTTGCTTATAATCGTGTAGTATTTCCATAGCGAAGCTTCCCTTATATTCTTTTATGTCGTTAACTTCTTCTTGTATTTCTTTAACATCTTCCTTAATACTCATATTATTACCTCCTAATCCTTAAAAATATCTTTAATATTCCAGTTTATCTTTAAATAGCCTCTATCTATTAAAAAGTCTTCTATTTGTCGGTTGTACTTTTCGTTATCTTCTTTAGTTATTTTATTCTTGTCGAAATAATCGCCTACGCTATATCTTGTATTCATAACTAAAAAGTTTCTATCTAAAGGCTTGTATAAGTCCTTATCGTTCTTACTTTCTTTTATAATCTTTAATAACTCTTTACTATCTCGTAGAAGTATAGCTTTTTCTAATCTCTTACACTCGTAAGTTAAAGCCCACGTTTTAGCTTCGTATAACTCTTTTTGTCTTTTATAGTATAAGCTATCTTGCCTATTCATAAGGGTTAATAATCTACTACTATCGTCGTAAGGGTTAACGCTATCTACGTATTGCTCCATTGTTAAGTAAATTATCTTTTCTAAATCTTCTTCCGTTTCTTTTTTAATTTTTGTGCTTATTTGTGCGTATTTTTTAGGATTATATTTTTTAGTATTTTGTATTATTCTCTTAGCTCCGTTAACACTAATACCCATAATCCTACTTACTTCGTGATAGTTTAAGCACGTTAAATAACACGCTACTACTTGGTCTTTAAAAGTATTATTATACTTCTTTTGTCCTTTTCTCATATAACTACGCCTTTTCTTCTTTAGAAGCTTCTATATGCTCTAAATAATCTTTTAAGGCTTCGTATAATAGCTTAGCTTCTTCGTCGGTTAAAGTTAAGCCTCGTTGTAGTATCTTGTTATCGCCCTTTTTTTCCCATTTTCTAAGGTCTAACTTAGGCTTATAGTTGTTATAACTAATAAGGTTTAACTCGGTTGTTATATTGTCCTTTTCGCTAAGTATTCCTAAGGGTCTAACTATACGATAGTCTATTTTATTTACTTGCTTTAACATCTTAATACCTCCTAACTTGGTCGTTTATCTTCTTTTTACTTCTCTTATTGTTAAATCCGTGTACTTATACTCGAATAGCTTACGCTTCAGTTTATACACGTCGTTAGAAAATCCTTTAGTATCTTCTACTATTACTTTACCTAACTCGTTATCATAATAGCTAAAATCGGCTATATAACACGTTTTCCTAAAGGTCTTATTATCTTTCTTAAAGCTAGGTATAAGCTCGTAAGAGGGTTGTAAGGTTAAGTCTTTTATTAGTCCGTTTTTCTCTAATAACTTAAGCTCCGTATATCTCTTAGCCTCTAACTTGCTATCAAAAGTAATATTTCCTACTTTAGTCTTAACGTTATGATATTTATTTTTATTGTAGCTTCTAGGGTAGTAAAGCATATAACTTAATCCTCGCTTATTGTAGGAGCTTCTAGCCTTTTTAAGTTATCATAGTGCTTTAAAAATATATCTATTGCTTTTAAAGTTGTTTGTCGGTCGGCGTTGTCTATATTATCTTCTAACTTACTAAAGCATTTATTATATAAGTCTTTATAACGTTGTTTTGCTTCAGTTTCTAGCTCCTGTCTTCTCTTTTCTATGTAGTCTTTTACTTCGTCTAACTCTAGCCACCTATAAGCCGTTGCTCTTCCTATTCCTAAGTATTTACAAGTTGCCGTAAGATTACCTCTTTTTAAGTATTCTTCACTAAATAATAGATATTTAAGCTCTAATCCCTCTTCTTCTTTTAGTTTCTCGTTTATATCATTAAAACTATAAGGTTTACTATGGTCTATAATCTCGTTATTTATATCTTTTGTAAGTTTCTCTAAGTTGCTAGAGTACCCGTTTTCGTCTAACATCTCGCTTTTAGTAGGGTTAAAGCCCTCGCTAGTGAAATATTTTTTTACTTGCTCCTCACTATAACTATATACTGGTCTTTTCTTCTTTAACTCGTCTTCCACATTTAAGCATATTACTTGTAAAGCGTCTTCGTAGTCTTCTATATCTTCGTAAATATCGGCTAAGTAGCTTATCTTAAAGAAGCTTCTAAATAATATCTTTTCTTCAGTTGTAAGGTCGTTATAGGCTTCCTCTAAATACTTATAATTTAATTGTTTTGCTTCGTTAAATCCGTCGTTATATTCGCCCGTTTCGTCTAGCTCCTCGTCTTTATCGTAGTTATTAGCTATATAGTAGAAGTCTAAAAATTGAGGTAGAGGGTATAGCTCTATTGCCTTTTCTATTGTTATTCCCTTTTCCTTTAACTTGTTTTTAGTTTCTTCCGTTTCGTTTTCGTACTTTTCCTTAGCACTTTCTAATAGTATCTCGTCTATGCTAGGCTTTTTACTTTTGTCGTTACTCATAATTTTATTTCCTCCTATTCTTAGTACTAAATGAGTTATAAAGCTTATCTATAATCTTTTTTATTTCTTCTTCCGTTAAGTTATCATAATCCCATAATTTAAACATATCTACTACTCGGCTAGTTGTATAAGTCTTAGGATTATTTACTATAAAAGTAAGTTTATCTAAATATCTTTTATTTTCTTCTTCTAATTGTTTTTCTAACATCTCTTTATATTTAACAATACTAATATTTTTATTAAGCATATTTCTTAACCTCTTTAGCTTGGTCGTTCAATAATAATAATAGTAATAATAATTATAATAATTGACACTTAAATTATAGCATAAAATCGTTATTTTGTCTATGGTGTACTGGTGTATCGGTGTACCAGTGTACTAACATACTACCTATTAGCTCCCCCCTACCCCTTAAGTCCTTTTTTAAAATAATTTTTCTATACCCACACGCCACCTAAATACACACTATTTATATTTTTCCGTGAGTTTTTTGGAAAATCCTAACTCTAGCCTTATTTTATATAGGTTTAGAAGCTATTTAAGTACATCTTTTAGAAGCTTTTAATAAAATGGTCTATATTTGTCTATGTTTGTCTAAATATGTCGTATTTTGTCGAAATAAGTAGAAATAAGGGGGGTTATACGTGTATCTTGCATATTTTTTGTAGGCTCTTGCCTCGGTTTCTCTTTTGTACTTCTAGAGTTGCACCTACCCCCCCCTATTAAAAATAAATATACTTCTTTTGTATCTATTCTTTTCGGTTTCTTCAGTTAAAAGCAATAAAAAAAGAGTTAATTAAAACTCTTCTAATCCTTTAACTTATCTAAGTTTTTCTCATACTCTAATAAGTTTTTAATATGTTGTCTTGTTATTTTAGGCTTCTTAATCTTTAAGTCTTGAGTTTCTAAAATCCACTCTAAATATTGTTTATCTTCTTCCAGTATCTCGCCTAGAGTTTTACCTTTATGTTTTCCCCACTCTAATACGAAGTCTTTAGCATTATTTATATTAGTTTTTTTCTTATTTTGTAAGTTTTTAGCTAATATATTGTCGTAGTCTTCGCTAGTTTTTAAGTAAGTTATCTTAATTAAAGAAGTTTCAAAAGTGGTCTTAAAGGTATCATTACTCATATATACGCTATCGTCAAAATATAAAGTATATTCTATTAGCTTTTCTTCTTCTAATCCGTCTAAAGCCATTATTAAAGGGTTAAATACATCTTCTCTATATTTTCTTGGTCTAGCTTGTCTTCTTAGTAGTTTACTTTCTCTTAATGGTCTTAATAAATCCTTTACTCTAACGTTTTTATAATAGTGTCCGTTTTCGTCTATTTTTACGCCTCCGTTACTTCCGTTAAGGCTATTCCTTAGTAAAGTGTATAGCTTCTCGCCTACTTTAAATATTCTACGTTTACCTATTTGCCCCGTTGTATATTTTAGAAGCTCTTTAGGGTATTGAGCTATTGTAGGGTTTTTAGCATTATTTAAAATAGTTTCGTATATGCTAGATATTTCAAAATAAACATAGTAGTTATTATCTACTTGCCTACTTAAGTGTACGTTAGAAGTTATACCGAAAAACATATTTAAAACATCTTCGTTATTAGTTATTTTATCTTTTTGTTGTACGCTTATTTCCATATTGTTATAAAACTTTATAGCTTCTTCTATCTTATTACCGAAGTATTTAAAACTACTTTCTTTACCACCTAATAACTTAATTAAATCTTTTACGTTAATGATAAATCCGTTTTTACCTAAGTTACGTTTAATAGTTTCGTTAGCTATTCTAAAGCTTCCTCCTCTATCTACTGGAAATAATAAGTCTATTTTCTCGTTAGAATATTCTTTAAGCATATCGTACCTACTAAAATATAAGTCGTTAGTTACTCTTAAGAAAGCGTCGGCTAATATAGGCGTGTCTTTAGGGTCTAGAGGTTGTCCGTCTTTCTTTCTAATAGTTGCTATAATATTACCCTTTTCGTCGTTGTACTCTAACTCATTAAATATATTACCTCTAAAAGCTAATCCTCTACTATTAAAATTATTTAAGTCGTCTTTAGCTTCTAATAAATCCGTACTTAGTGAGTTTATAGTACTTTCGTATTGCTCTATCTCGCTTCTATTTAACTGGTCTTTCTTATCTTCTAAAATAGTTTTTAATTGCTTTATGTTTTCTTCTTTACTTTCTACGCTTTCTACTAAGTTTTTATATATTTCTTCTTCTTTTTCTTTCTTTTGCTCTATTAAGTCTATCTCGGCTTGTATATTCTCTTTATCTTCCTTAGTTTTAGCCTTTTTTAGCTTCTCGTTTAACTCTTCTAGCTTTATATTTATCTTATCTAAGCTATTAGTTTCTATACCACTATAAGCCCCGTAAGTATCTAATATAGCTATGTTAGTAGGTGTAGAGTTAGTCTTATAATACTCTTTAGCTTTTTGCTCGTATGCTTCGTTAATCTCTTCTAAAGTAGCTTTTTTAGGCTTAATTTTACTATGTTGTCCTTTTTTAGTTGCTTCTTTAACTGGAGCGTCTTTAGGTTTATTACTTTCTACGTCTAACTCATTAAATACGCTTTTCTTTTCTTTTTCTAATCCTTTAACTACGCTTTTAGCTACTTCTTCTACGCTTATTTCTTCTTGTTTTTCTTCCTCGAAAGTTAAAGGGTTTTCTAATGATAAATCGCTATTAGCGTCTTTTAATACTTCTTTAGTTTCTTCGTTAAAAGCTAATAAATAAGTGATAGTATTAAAGTTAATATGGTCTATATATTTATAGTTATACTTCTCTAATACGTTACAAGCCTCGTCCATTTTAGCTTGTATTATCTTTTCTTCTACTGGTGTTAAAGTAATATCTACGTTATTTTCTTTAGCTACGTCCTTTAACATCTCTTCTAGCTCTTCTTTAAGCTCGTAAATATCTTTACTTCTATCTACTATATTCTTTAATTTAATCTCTAAAGGTTTTACTATGTCCTCTTTTTTAACTTCTAATTGCTCTAATCCCGTAGCGTTAAATCTATCTATATGAGCTTTATATTGGTATAAATAGAAATAATCTTGTAAATAAAGCTCTACTCTTTCTCTTATTCTAGGTTTACTAAAGTTAAATCCGTCTAGATATTCTCTAAATAAGCTCGTTATACGCATATAATTATTTTGTAATTTTAAATAGGCTACGTGTTGCTTTAATAACTCTAAATCTTCTTCAGTTTTAACCTCTTTATTTCTATCTACTTCCTTTTTTGGCTTGTAGTCTTTATGGTGGTTAATAGTATTTAAGTACTTTAACATTGTTTTAGAAAAAGGGCTATCGCTATACTTATCTATTAAATAAAATGTCTTAGTAAGTAGCTTTATGTAGTCTTCAGTTTCTAATTGCTCCATAGTTTCGTATTGAAAAATACATATATTAAGGTTTTTATTGCTTAAGTCTTCTTTTAAACTTTCTATAAGTGCTTTATTAAGTTTTCCGTCTTCTTTTTCTTCGTTTCTATCTAATACCCAGTTGCCTACGTCGTATTTATAATAGTTTAATAATCCTTTTAAGTCTTTTTCTTCTTCTTCGGCTTCTAATAAAGCATTTACTCTAATAATACTTAAATATCTTAATAACTTCTCACTCTTAAAGATATAAGGGCGTATAAGCTCGTAAACTTCGTTACTCTTATCGTACATCTTCTTATAGTAAGGGTCTTGTAATTTTTTTTCTAATGATAACATACTTATACCTCCATATCTTTTAATAGTTTATCTATTGCACTTCTTAATAGTGCTAACTCTAAAAACTTAAAATTGTCTTCTTTTATTTTTGTATCTCTTGGCTTCTCTTTTTGCTCTAAATAAAAGTTGTAGAGTTTTTTTAAATCTTCCATAACTTTACCTCCTATTTTTTAGTCGTTACTTATACCTAATTTTAGGTCTTAATTTCTATTGCCGTTATTACTAATTATCGGCGATACATTTATTTTTTACTCTTTTTTTAGTCTTTCTTTTTAACTGGTCTTCTAACTCGTTAATTTTATCTTGTAGCTCGTTTCTTTCTTCTTGGTGTCTATCTATCATACATTTAACTAATAATAAAGTTAACTCTTTATGTTCTTTATGTTCTTTATCTTCTTTATACATCTTATAACTAAAGTATGCTCCTAAAGGAAGCGTAATTATTACCCCGTTTAATATTCCTAAAAATACTATTAAGTCTTGTAGCTCCCAGTACTCGCCTTTTATTCTATAAGAGTAAATCCCATAGTTACATAAAGCTATATAGCCTATAAAAATAATTAAAAGTATAATAGTTTTTCTTCTCATATCGTTTATTCCTCGCTATCTAAGTTTATATCTATATCGTTTATAGTTTCTATCGCTTCTTCTAACATCTTAGTAGGGTCTATATCTATGCTACTAAAATCTATATTAGTATCTATGTTAGAAAAGTCTATATCTAAATCAATATTACTTAAGTCGTCTAGCTCTATATCGTCTATATTTAATCCAGTGTCTAAACTTTCTAAGTCTAAATCCATATTTAAGCCTCCTATATTAGTTTTATTTCTATGTTTTCGTCTTGGTATTCTCTTCTTATTTCCTTTAGTACTTTTTCCTCTAACTCTTTAAAGCCTTTAGAAAACTCTTTAGAGGCGTCTTTTCTTCCTATCTCTAAAGTGTACTCTTCTTTATCTATGTCCTTTATTAGTTTAGTGTCTTCTCTTTCTTCATTTACATAACATTTTATATTAAATATTCTTTTTTCCATTTTCTTAACCTCCATTTATAAATATTTCTTAATTTATAATAAAATAACGTTCATTTTAAAGCATTTTAACGTATAATTGCCCGTCTTTTTATTTCTCGTTGCGTTCTACGGCGTCTTTTTTTGCTTTATTTTTGCCTTTTTCTTGCATTTTATTAAATACCCTAGCATTTCTTAGCATTTTTTTATATTCGCTATTCTCTTCTACTATATCTTTAATAAAATCCTCATACATATTATTAGCTTTAAGATAGTTATAAACTTCGTTTAAGTTTTTATCTTCTTTATAGTTATACATATTACTTAATCCTCCTAACTTTTTTACTTGCGTTTTTCTTGCTTAAATCTTGCTTCTTTTTTGCTTCAGTTAATCCCTAACTCTTGTTAAAAGTCCTAAATAATTGTATAATTATATTGGCTTTAACTTTTGTTAAGGTCGTTACTTATAGGTATAGGGTTTAAAATGTTTTGCGACGTTACCTTATACCTCTTTTTTTATGCTTTTAAATAACATTATTTATTATCTTCTTTTTTCTTACCGAAGCTCTTACCTATTCTCATAGGTATAACGTATTTAATATTACACTCGTTACAAGCTTCGCCCTCTTCTTTATATGGTCTAGGGTTATTAAACTCTTTTTCTTTTAACTCTTTCCCACATATACAACACTTTCTTACTTTTTCCATTTAATTAAATCCTCCTAAAAGTGTATCGGTGTACTGGTGTTATAGTACACTCTTTTAACTTAATATAACGGGTTACATCTATTAAGTAGGGTTGTTTTTATACTTGCCCTAATCTTGCCGTTATTCTATATAGCTTTTAATAACTTATAAAAGTCTTTTTTTATTTATGTACTTCTCTATTTTCATTTATTTAAGTACATCTAATCTATATATCGTTTTGTCGTTAGTATCATATAAGAAGTTAACTTTAAATCCTACTTCTATATGTTCTACTTTATATAAGTGTCTAGGATTATATAGAAAGACTATTATAGCGTTTTTATCTTCTAAAAGTATCTCTAGGCTATCTTTATTTATTCCAGTAATAACACCTTTAGAAAATATCTTACTCATATCTATTATTCTTTCTTAGGGTCTATTTGCGTAGCTTCTAAAAACTCTTTTAAGTTTTCTTCGGTTACTATATACTTTCTTCCTACTTTAGAAGCCTTTAACTTACCCTCTTTTATATAAATCCTTAACGTTTGTATATTCATTTTCAATAACTTTACTAAGTCGTCTAAATCGTAAACTTTCATATTATTTATTCCTCCCTATATTAAAATATTTCTTTTGTAATTTCCTCTTTTTTACTCTTTCTTACTTCCCTTAGTGCCTTTTCTATAATAGTAGGGTCTATAAGGTCGGTTGCTTTTTGTAAAAGCTCTTCTACTACTTCTTTACGTTCTTTACCAGTATATAACGCTAAGCCCTCTATTAAGTCTATATTATCTTGACTAATTAAGTAGGTTTTCTTTATATATTGCTTTTCGTTCTTAGTAGTCTTTTTAACTACTTCTTTAGGCTTCTCTTCTACTTCTTCGGCTTTCTTGCTTTCTTGTATAAGTTTTTCGTTAGCCTCTTCTACTTCTTTTAATTGCTCTTCTAAGCTCTTAGTTTTAGGCTTTTCTTCTACCTCTTTTTTATAATCTTTTAATAGCTCATTTATTTTACTTGTATCGTCTTTAGTAAGAGGCTCTTTAGTTTTAACATCTTCTTTAATAATCTCTTTAACGTCTTCTTGAGTTGCTTTATTTTCTTCTATTGCTTCTTGGCTAAATCTTCTACCCGTTACGCTATTTATTACTACGTCGTTGTCGGCTAGTGGATTATCTATTAAACTTTTACCCATTATTTACACCTCCTAAAGTGCTTTCTTGTTTTATAATCTCGTCGGCTAAGCTTAAATAATCTAAAGCTCCGTTACAAGTAGGGTCGTAGTTAATAACGTTAGTATGGTTATTAGTTGCGTCCTTAATCTTTACGTTAGTCCTTATAATTGTATTAAAGTTTAAGCCTCTAAAATTAGTTTTAATAGCTTCGGCTATTTCCTTATCGTTGTTAGTCCTATCGTCGTATTTTGTTATGATAACACCAGTTAGTCGTAAGTTATTATTTAAGTATTGCTTTATTTCTTGCATTTCCTTAATAATAGTTGTAGTACCCGTTAAAGCGTCGTACTCGGGAGCTATTGGTATTATAGCTTCAGTACTAGCCGTTAAAGAGTTATCTACTAATAGGTTTAAGCTTGGTGGATTATCTATTAAAATATAATCGTAGTTGTTTTTAATTGGCTCTAATATTCTTTTAAGTAGGTTTTCTCTTGCTTTCTTACTTATTATTATTTCTTCCGTACCATTTAATAGATTATTGCTAGGTAGTAAGTCTATATTAGTAGCTACGTTGTAATTGATTACTTTAGTTACATCTTCTATATTACCCTCTAATAAGTCTTTTATAGTGTATTGTATAGTTGCTATATTTCTAATAAACTTATTAGTTAAGTTAGCTTGAGGGTCTATATCTACTAATAACACTTTTTTACCTTTTAATCCTAAAGCTACGCCTATGTTTAAACACGAAGTAGTTTTACCTACGCCCCCTTTATTGTTAATAAGCGATATAATCCTTACCATAATAATTTTTCCTCCTATTCTTAAATTATTGTAATAAATCCTCTTTTCGTGTTATAATTGGATTACGAAGTTATTTTATATTTGCGTTTCTTAATATATAGGCTTGGTCGTTTATATATCTTGCAAGTGTATAACTTCTTTTTTTTATGCTCTTTAATATTCTAGATATATTACTTATAAATACGTTAGCATTTATTAGCATTTCTTCTATATCAATTAAAGGCTCGTAAGTATTTAATCTTATCTCTTCTAGGGCTTCTTTTCTACCTATTCTAATAGCTAGGGCTAAGCCTCCGTATAAGGTTAAACTCATTAAAATACTAAGTAGTCTAAAATCTTCGTTAGCTTTAATAAACTGGCTTATTGCTAGTGGTATAGTTAAAGCTATTAAAATATTTTCATACTTAATACTATAAAGCTTCTTATATATCTTCATTTTTAACACCTCCTTTAAATCCTTTTATATAGTCGTACTATGTCGTTATTTGTAACATTTTGTCGTTTTATGTCGAAATATGTTTAATTATCATTTAATAATTTTTGTATGCTTTCTTCGGCTTTATTTTCTAATCTATCTAAGTTATGAG
>AUXO012321120.1_pt1 | contig 16027 bp, 21 predicted proteins | sample 768731 | NCBI WGS metagenome assembly AUXO01 (sample SAMN02715735, study PRJNA202380) | gut metagenome | biome: sheep rumen | host: Ovis aries | place: New Zealand: Palmerston North
AAACGCTCATTTGTATCACTCAGGTTGGCGGCGTTTTCATCAATGGCGGCCTGCACGTTTGTGGCCGCAAGGCCGGAAGTGGTGCCGTCATAGCTGATAGCTTCACCCTGTATAGCTGTGCCCGGTTCGTCCCCGATCAGTACGTGCAGGTCCGAAATCTGCGTTCGTACTGCTTCGCCCGGTGTCGCATATTTAGTCCCATCGTAACCAGTCAGCAAGCCGTTGATTTTTGCCGCAAAAGGAGCAAGAACCTGTGTCAAACTTGAATATAAACTCATTTCCTCACCCCCTTTATTCCAGTAAACCGATAAGGCTGTTGATTTCTTCCTGCGTCAAATCATCCGTTGCAGGCACCGTAATTTCTGTGTCAATTTCAACTGTGGTCGGCTGAATTGCGATCCATCTGATTGATGGATTTAGTTCGTTTGAGCTTCCGCTGATTGCTCCAAGAGTGAATCCCGTGGTCGTGATGGTTCCTAAAATGGGAGCCGCAAAGATTGAATGATAATTTGCGTTCACACCTTCCCTTGCTATAACTTCTGCAAAAACAAAAGGTGCTTCTGTAAATTCCTCTGTAAACGTTATCTGCGTGTTCACCGCACTGGACGGTCCGTTGTATCTCGGAATCGAAACTTGTACCACGCCAGTTTCAATAATATATGTTGGGACCTCTGTTGTAGTTGTTCCAGCGGTTTCTGTTGACGGGCCACCGCTGATAATTTCTGCAATCTGCATCCGCAGGTCGGAAATTGCAACCTCCTGCATTTCGTTCGCAAGCATTACAGATTCAATGAGCTTTCTTGCCTCAAGGTCATTCACTCCGGCCTTACCATCTTCGTAGCACTGTGAAATGCCGTCTACAATAGCCTGTCGGACTTCTCGTCCATACTGCGCCTGCCGTATAATATTGAGTATATCTAATATATCTGCCATTAGTTGCCCTCCAGAGCTGTTACCCTTGCCGCTAATGCGTCAAAATCAGCTTTCGTTACATAGTCGCTTACTATCTCACCAAGAGCTATGTTTAAGGCATTTGCCGCCGCATTTGCTCCGATATTCGCCGCTGTTGCGGCGTTAATAGCCACTCCAGTCTTCGATTCATTCTTGATGGTATTCCCTACCAATGTAGCCACCGCAGACCCAAATGTGTATTCGCTCTTATCCATATCCTTCAGATTGACCTTAGCTTCAATACATTGGAAATTCGCATCAATGCCGTGTGGTGGTGATATCACTCGGTTATATTTTCCCACAGCTAAGGCTTCTGTGTCAATGTCAAGCAAATGCAAATCAAATGCGCTTATGTTGATGGATAAAGCAAGTAGGATACTGCTTTCCAAAAGGGCCGCTCCTTTGGCTTTCAGATTTTCTGCCTGCGTCACATCGTCAAAAGGCTCCATATGGCTTATCCGTCCAAAAAGACTTATGCCAGTTTCGGACTCAAGATAATCTTTGCCGTCGTTTACCTCTTTTATGGTCAGCCGCACACCTGTATCATCGTCTGCTTTCCCAAGCGGAATAATGACAGTATAAATATCGCTTGCATCAATGTACTGAGACAAATCAAGTATATTTTCTGCAAAGATAATGGTCTGACCAGAAATTCCTCCGCTTTCTGCAAGATAATCAAGGTACTCAACTTCCTGTCCGTTTTCAACCTCGTATCTCGGTACAAGGTATCCACCGAGAAGCCCCAATAGCTTATCCTGCATTTCCTTTAGCGTTTTTGGATAATCGGAGCTTGCACGCACTATTAGGTTATTCGGGTCTGTTACAGTGCAGTTTCCAACAACAAAACGCTTGTCTGCATCAACCTGCGAATTATGCTGATTCACAAGGAATGCAAAGTAATCTGCTACACTCCCTGTAAATGTGTAAGGCCGCACTGTAGAATCGTTAAAGAAAGAAAGTTCTCCTTCTGCATATACATTTTTGCGGTTCCAGAAATCGGATTCGTCATTAAGTACCCTGCCACGAAAGATTCTTGTCCTTGACACTCCGTTTTCGGTCTGCCTTTCGTCATAGACTTTTATGACAGATTTGAGCTTCTGGATGCTGTCATACATCGGATTTGTATGAGGTATTTTGAATGTAGCTGACCCGGCAGAGTTCAGCTTTTTTGTCACTGCCGGGTCAACCACAGCATACCCGCCATCTTCCGGGTTAGAGAGGTTAGGAGCGTAAACAATGCTGTTATCCGAGTAAATCGTATACATTATAAGCTCCCCTCTCTAAAATCAATGGATACAACGCCCATGCCCTCAAAGTGGAATATAGATTCAGATGCAGTTAACACCATCGTAACAATTCTGTTTCTGCCATCTGCGAGATGATACTGTGTTCCTTTATACGTAAGGTCCATCCCATCTCCATTTTCTGACGAAACAATTATTGTAGGCACAACTGGCATTTCTGAACCTATAACTGTTATATCTTCTGCAGTGTCAATAAAAATATTTTTATACTCTCTTATTATTCCTTCTTCAAACGAAAACGGGTCCCAAAGCCAATCTTCAAGCGTAGAAGTGATAGCATATTTGTAAGGGCGCAGGACGGCAGATATTTCAAGCACGTTCCGATAGTCTTTCGGATTAGGCTCTTCAACGGAAAACCTTCCTAGGTAATACCAATCCGGGTCATCGTCGAGAATCATCTTCAACTGGTTTCCGTGAATGAAGTTCTGAACCTTACTGTACCTTTTGTGCCATAGTTCACGTCCATTAAGGTCAACAAATTTCTGCGAGTACGCTCTGTCTTCGTAATGCACTGTGCCATCAAGAGACTGTGTAGCATCAAGGCTCCCGTCCATGCCGGGAACCTCAATGAACATAGTCTGCACGCCGGGCGGCTCCGGCATACCCACAGATGCAGGGAACAAGCCGAAATCGTTATAAGTATGCCTGCTTTCGCCTGTTTCAATATCAATAAAAGTTGCTCCATGCTCTTTTGTATAATCTGGCATATCAGCCCCTTTCTGCTATTACAGCCATGCGTCCAAAACTCCTGTTAAGCGGGTCAACAATGGAGCCAACAATCTCACCTGTATCAAGTACCATCTGTATACCAAGTATAGCCTGCCTGAGTTCTTCAATAGCGACAACAACATCACTATTTTCGCCGCCCTTGTCAACAGTTACAGTGGCCCTTTCAATGTCAGCACTGAAGTCCTTTCCAATGCCTGTAAGCGGCTCGATGGCATCCTCATAATCGTCTGGGTCAACTTCATTTTCGAAACCGATTGCCATACCTTCAGCCATCATTTTACCGATTTTATCTCTGAACAGTTTTGAAGGAGACTTGATTCCAAGGAAAGACTTGGCCGCATCGAAAGCTTTCTGCGCCGCATTTCGTGCCGCTTCTTTTAACTTTCCAATGCCATTAGAAATACCATTTTTAATTCCGTTGATAATGTTGGAGCCGATGCTTCCCCAGTCTTTCCCTTTGATAGCAGACTTAAAATCACTGAAAATGTTTGTAACAGTGCTTACAATTTTGCTGATATTGTTTTTTACGCCGTTTGCAAGGCTTGAGATAATTTCCTTTCCCTTTGATACAATTTCTCCGAGTTTTCCAGTGATTTTTCCGAGAAACTCTGAAATTGCAGAACCTGCCGCAGATGCGACAGTTGGAATTGCTCCAAGAATACCGGAAACAAGTTGTCCGATAATCTCAATTCCTTTTGAAAGAATTGAGGGGAAATTTGATGCTATGGTTGATATAAACTGTGCCGCCGCTGATGCCGCCGAAGCAACAACCTGCGGAATTGCTCCAATAATTCCGCTTACAAGATGCGCTATAACCTCTACACCTTTAGACAGTATCTGGGGAAGATTTTCAGAAATTTTGGAAAGAAATTCTTCAACAAGTTCAACAGCTGAATTTACAATGTCCGGCAGTCCTTCCAAGATACCTTCCACAAGGTTTGTGAGCATTTCTAACCCTGCATCAACAATATCCGGCAAGTTGTCAACGATTGTATTAAGCAAGGCTAAAACAACGTCTAAAGTCGCGCTTATAATGCTAGGTATGCTCCCTACTATACCCAGAATAATGCTTGTAATCATTTCGGCACCTTCGCTTAAAAAAGAAGGTAAAGCAGAAATAATAGCCTGCAACAGATTCTGGAGCAACGTTCCTATTGTACTGATAGCACCGGGAACGCCCTGTAAAATTCCATTTACAAGGTTGCTTATCATTCCTAAAGCAGATGATAAAAAGCTAGGTCCAGAGCCGTTGAGCGTGTTTATAAGCTGATTAACCATATCAAACCCCGCCTGTGCTAACATTGGCAGGCTTGAAGCTATTGCGGAAACAATAGCTTCAACAACGCTTATCCCGGTTGTTAATAATGTAGGGATACTTGATATAACTGAGCTTACTAATGTAACAACAATCTCTGTTCCCTGCGTTGCAATCTGAGGAAGATTTTCCAGTATTGCAGATGTGATAGAAGACATTATTCTACCACCTATTTCCATCACTCTAGGGATTGCGCTATCAAGAGTATCAAGCAGTGAGTCAACGCCCTGCGTTATAAGTTCTACACCTTTCCCGCCGTCACCGCCGAACACTTCCGTAATGCCGTCCATTATAGTTGTTACTGACGGAAGAAATTCTGATACAATTCCACGGGATACACCGCTGATTGCTGTCTGCATATCCTGCAAGCTATCTTGATAGGTTGCCGCCGCTTTGACTGCGTCGTCTGACATCACGCCGCCAAGCTCACGAACCCTGTCACGCATGGCCTGTGTATCTTCGGCAGATGTGTTAAGCAATGCACCAAGCTCTGTCGCGCCACGCCCAAGGGTCTTTCCCGCAAGATATGTTCGCTGTGTTTCATCTTCCACGTTCTGCAAGGCCGAAATAGTTCTTTCAAATAACTGCTCCTGCGACAGCTCCTGTAATTCTTGCTGTGATATACCGAGCTTCTCAAAAGCGTCCGACCCTGTTTCAGCGGCGTTGGCAAGCGTCTTCATAGACGCCTTCATGGTTTCCATGCTTGTACCGGAGTGTTGCATTACTGCGTCCCACTCTTGATAAGCCTGTGCAGACATGCCCATTTTTTGGGACATCTTGTCAATGTTGTCGCCGTATGCCGCAACATTCCCGGTTTGCTTAACAAGGGTTGTTCCCATTGCGATTGTAGCACCGCCGATGGCCGCCACAGCCCCGACACCGACCTTAGCGGCACCACCAAGGACGGACTTCAGCTTGCCGCCAAAGCCCTGCGCCTTTTGCTCGCTCTCGTCTATCCCGGAATCGTATTGACTGGAATCTAGTGTCAGTTTAGCCACAAGGTCAAATACATCCATTTCATTCTCCTAACTTGCTTCGTATCGAATCAATAATATCCTGTGCGGTTCGTGTTTCTTCCGGCTCCGGGTTAAGCAATTCATAATAACGCTTTGCAATAGATTTTCCGCCGGCCATATTTGCTGTGTTTTGAGTAATGTACATCAAGGCATCAGTTACATAAAACATAAGCTCTTCCTGTTTTCTCTGCCTTTGCAAAAAGGCTATGCAGTGCTCGACCACATAGCCTTTTCCGAACAAATCTAGCAAATCAAGCCGGATACTCTGTAATGCTTCAAAATACTTTAATTCCCCAACCGCATCAATAATGTAAAAAAACGGACAACTGTTTCATCCTCAATCATGTCAAGGGCCGACGCAAGATAATCCTTCATTTCATAATCATCAACGTTTTCCGGCTCTACAAAACAGCAAAGCGCAAGCACTTCAAGCGTTTCATCCGGGTGCTCGTCAAGGCAGGCGTCAAAGATTGCAGAAAGATTTTCCTGTGCTTTAGCAAGAATCATTTCCTTCCGTTTTTTTGTTACGGCTTCCTTTTCATCATCTGAAAGGTCTGCTGTAATCTCCGGCATACCAGTAGGCACACGCTTTCTAATGCTCATAATGTCCGTGAGCTTCAGCCATTTTTCAACAGATTTTCTGATTCTGTTCGTCTGTTTTAAAAATTCAGACGGCTTACAATTTGCCAGATTTTTCATGTTTTATGCTCCTTCACTCTCCATCCATGGAGTAGAAAACCATAGGTACAACATTCTGTGCGCTCATGGAAACATGGCCCGTAAGCTCACAAGAAACCTGCCCCTTGCCTGCCTTTGTCGTCTGCAGGCTGAATCCTGCTGTGGAAAGTGCGTTCAGAAGCTGAATAGCAACAAATCCGCCATCTGCTCTATCACCAACCCACCATACATCTGAAAAGTCAGTCTGCTTTAATTCTGCCCGGGGAACAATCTTGCTTGTGTCTGTACCGTCAATATCGGCACAACCAAGTGCAAATCTTATATTTTCCGGGGATGTACCAAGAGCTGTAAAAGCAAGTTTACACTCCCAACCATCAAGATGTTTAAGCTCTTTCATGTTGGGCGGGCAGTTATCAACATCTTCACCCATATCAGAATATGTCGGAACACAAGTTGCATTAATTCCGCCAGTTGTAGCAGTAATGATTGCTGAATCTGCAACGGCAGGACTGGACGGGTCGAATGTTTTAAGCAGGACACCCGCATCTAACTGTATATTATCAAACGTATCCTGCGGAATAACAGTAAATCTTTTACTCATATTTACTCCTTAATAGGCAGTAAGGTATTCTGCCATAATGTTAATATAGATTCTGCGTACCATGTCATCTGTATCATCAGACATGCGCTGTGCAAAAGGCTGTCCTGCAGTGATATACAGATACCCTGTATCGCACTTCTTAACAGCATGCCCATGCTGATTAACGTACTGTGATATTTCATCAGCTTTGTGCGTTATATCAGCCCATCCTGTGGACCTGTACCAAAGCGACCCGGTCAACGCAACAGGAGTGCCGATTTTGTCTGTAACTGCGCTGTAAGTAATGTACGGCATCTGCGCATTGTCCGGCACTGTAAGTTGGTCATATGCAGGAAGTCCAAAAGACGCCCAAAAATCATGAAGTGCTTGCGCTTTGTCCATTAGGAATGCTCCATTCTTCCGCTGTCACCTGCCGCATATCTAACGAAGCAGATGCAGGAGTATACTTATCATCACCATCTGATGTTACCCGGAAAATCTTGCCGTCACGCTGACGGAGGAAAACATCATGGTATTCAAGTTGCATAGCCTTCTTAGTTGTAACAGTATAAAGAGAAGTCACGCCGCTTTTTTCCGCTGTCCGGGCTTGCATTGATGTATCAAAGACAATGGCGGCGTCAAATTTTGCGCCGCTTGTCCATGTAGTTTCATACCCACCGTACCCGTCTTCTCTTGTTACTTTATTCAGCATCAAGCATGAATCCATAGCTTCATCTAAAAGGCTCATATCTTTCTCCATCTGTTCAACTGGTCAGCAAACTGCTCCTGCCACGTATAACCCGCATTTCCACCGCCGTCAGAGGTTTTTCCGCTTGCTTTGGTACCGCTTGCTTTGGTATAACTGTACCCTCCGAAAGATTCAGATGTATACGGGCTTTTTAAGGCTTTCTGCACACCTTCATCTGCAAGCCAATCCTCAATTTCGGCCTGCAATGCTATGACGGCAGGAGGAACCGCCATAGCCCAGACCGCACCCTCAAAAACTTCATCCACAAGGCCGGAAGCCGGGTGCTGATAAACGCCGTCATTAAATACGCTGTCACAAATACGGAAATACTGACCGTCCTGCAGAGAAAAGTTTCCTGTCAGCACACCGTTGACAATCTTGAATTTGCCAAAGAATTTATCCCGGCAAAACCAGTTATTCAATTCTTTGCACAGGACGGTCATATCCATATCGTTACTCCTTATTCTCCGTCATCCTCAAGGGCAGGAACAACGGTCACAACATAAGATTCGCTTGTGCCATTGGTGGCATCAGTTGCTGTAATGGTAGCCGTACCAACTGCAACACCAGTCACAACGCCTGCAGAGGTTACGGTTGCAACATTTGTATCACTGGATGTAAATGCAACGGTAGCGTTAGCAGGGACCTTTGTCAGAGTATTTGTTACAGTAGAGCCAACAGCAACGGTTTCTTCCTCATCTTCAAAAGTAAGGGATGCGCCGGAAGCACCGATAGTAACAACTGCGATAGCATCAAGGTATTCAGCCCACAGCATAAGACCCATCAGCGCAAAGCTCTCGCCGACTGCAGTATTGTAATTGCCGTTTGCATGGAAACCAATCAGATTTGTTTCGCCCTGTACGGTATAGTCAAGGCCAAGCTCCTTGAAATCAGAATCTCCGGGGTCAACATAATACAGAATGATGTTTTCAGCAGGTGTGGCAATAATCTTGCCTGCAGGAATCTCAGAGGAAAGAATCATTGTCTGTGCGCCAAGGAAATCCTTTACGTACTGGATGCCAAACTGATTCTGAACAGTGATGTTTGCCGCACCAAGATACCTGTATGCGTCAAGGGTATTTACAAATACAACAATGTTTGTATAGTCCCTGCGCATCTTCTTGAACTTGTCTACAACCTTGCCGATTGCCATAGCAATACCCATCTGGAAGGTTGTTTCTGTGCTCTTCAGCGTGCCTGTCTGCAGGAATGTATAGAATCTGTCAAGGACATTGCCCTGCAGTTCATTGAGGAAAGCCGCATCTGTCTTCTGTACAGCAACAGAGGCACCCCACTTATTTACTGCTTCAATAGAAACGGCCTTTGCGTACTTCTCAAGTGTAAGGTCTGCAAATGCTACCGGGCGGACGCCTGCCTTGCTGTAAGGAATCTCTTCACCTTCGCCGACATTGCCGGACTGCAGAACAACGTATGCTTCACTTGCAGAAAGTGTGGTTCCGGGTTCCTTTCTGACAGGACGCATAATGCCAAGGACTTCACGCAGGCTGTCCCAGTTCTTTGTAAAACGTGTAACGAAATCGACTTCACGGGCCTTTACCCGGATGTCGGTTGCGATAGTAAGATTATCCTTTGCCATATCTCTTCTTCTCCTTTAAAAACCGAATAATTCATGATTTTCTGCAATCTTCTGCTGACGCTCACTTGCGTCCTTGATTTTCAGAATATCTTCTTTGGTCATTGAGCCGCCGTTGTTGTCGGGCGGTGTTGTCGTTTTGGCACCCTCTGTTCCTGCTGTCTGAATGAAATCTGACCATTCGGACTTTACGCCATCAATCAGCTTGTCATGGTCTTTGAGCTTGCCTTCCTTGTCAAGTTTTACGCCGGACAGGTCTGCAACTCTCATTACAGCGGAAATCCTCTTTTCGGAAATGCCTGCTTCTTTCAGCATTGCCTTATAAGCGGATTCCACAGCGGCCTTGTCAGCCTTCGCCTGCTGTTCCTTCTTGTAATCGTCAAACTCCTTCTGCAGGTCAGTGTACTTCTTTTCAAAGCCGTCATCACCTTTCGCTTTCAGAGCGTCAAGCTCCTGCTGTACGCCGGGGAGCTTTTCAGCATCAGCTTTGTACTTGTCCCGGTCCTCTTTCAGAGCTTCCGTTGTATCGGTGTGCGCTTCGATAATCGTATCAATCTGTTCCTCTGATAAGCCCATTCCTTTGAGCATGCGTCTTGTAAGTGCCAATTTTGTATTCTCCTTTACTTCGGTCACAGTGCTTTGTGATTTGTTTACGCTTTTCAGTATACCACAGCATAAATTGTTTGCAAATAAAAAAAGAGCGGTGATTTCTCACCGCTTGCTTTTTAATATTCAAAATGTTCCGGCTCTGCTTTAATTGCTGTAATCACCCCGCTTCTCTTTCCGTTTGTTTCCCTCAACCACTTCTTTCCTTCCTGTATTGCTTTACGCTCTGTAGGGTAAACATATCCGCTTGTCGTTACGCCAACAAACAAGTTTCCTTTCCTGTAGCATGGGTCTTTTTCATCCGGCGTGAATTTCCACTCAAATCCTTTCTTGTTACTCCCTATATACCCATACCCATACATGTTTCTGCTTTCTAACATCTTTGTCCCCTTTCCGGGCGGTGATTTCTTACCGCTTGCTTTTAAGAATCTTCTTCCTCGTCATCATCATGCCATACTTTAAAAGAATGAGCCCCAATTACATGAGCTTTTACATATTCAATCGCCGCTTTTCCGTCCTCTGCTTCAATGCCGCCAATATAACCAAATTTTCCATAATGCTTATACTCTACATACCACTTCTTCATAGCTCATTTCCTTTCCGGGCGGTGATTTCTCACCACCCACATCTTTATTTTTTTAACACGGTCTGCATGTAATCTCTGTCAGTTTTCCGTATGCTTTGCCAAATCTGTTCTCACAAATCCAATTATAGAAATCAAGTCTGTTCTTGAATCCATCTGCAGTTGTTTTTGTAATCTGCTTTCCGCTTGTGAATGTTGCTGTGTACTTTGTCATGATGTACTCCTTTCATAAGTAGCATAGTTATCTTATAAGTATAGTATATACTATACACAGCAAGAAGTAAAGCAGAAAATAAAAAAGGATAGCAATTTCTTGCTATCCTCTAAGCTCTGCTTCAAATATAGATTGATACTCCGGGATGTTTTCTGACACAGCCCTGTGCAGGTACATTGACGGCTCCATTTTTACGGTCCCAAATTCAACATACGGCGCATACTCAACATTAGTGCCTATGTATGCAGTATCTTCATCATGAGTATGTGATATTGAGTTACGCAAGCGCCCCGTATCTATTCGCCGGGGTTCTCTTTCAAGATTTAGCTTTGCATAGCTTTCCCCGGCAAGCCCAATCTTTTCTAGCGCACGCTGTACAGCTTCATCTTTTGCCGCTTTGACTGCATCTGCGTTGCTTGTTATTGTTACTTCTGCAGACATATTATTCTCCTTATCAGAAAAGGGACTGCATAAGCAATCCCTTTCTTTTACGGGTGCCGAATCCCTTCCCATGCTTGCCCTCGGCTCACGCAACTGCTTCGGCTGTTTAAAAATCATTCTGCAGGCTTGATTTCCCGTTAATAAACAGCATCTTTTTTCAAATATCCAAGCTCATATACATTTTTACCTTTTTCAAGGCATTTGTCAATAATATCAATTACTTCTTCATCAGTATTATTTAACATAATAGGATATGAAGGAAATTCATCCCCTATTTTTTTTTCGTACATCTGTATTTTTTCTTTTAGTGTCATTTTATGTTCTTTAACACTTCCTTCATGCAATTATATGAGTTAGGAAAATATTCTTTTAAAGATTCAAGCTCTTTTCCACCTGTAGTTTCTGCTGATATTAAGTTTGCCCACAATTCGCTTGCTGTCCTGTAATCTCTACAACGCATTTTAACTTCGCTTATATCAGTAAAGTTATTTCCAAGTAAATTATATGCCTGCATTAGTTCATCAGCCTTTCCAATCCCTTCAACATCTTTATATGTTTGAGCGTAAAACGGGCCATGACCCCAAAATATTTTTCCTAACCCATGTCCGTTTATCGCATCCTGCACTCCTACTGTTGTATCAGCATTTAATCTACAGTATTTTTTTATATTGTTAATATCATTTGTTACGGATTCAAAGTCTTTTCTCATAGCTGATAGAAATTCATCACTGGATGAAATTCTTTGTGGAAAAATTCTCCATGCGTCTTTTCCTACAACATTTGCTACTTTTCCTTGTTCTGCCCAATGCAATACACCATTTTTTAGTTTAGATTTACCTTGTACAAATTCATCAATATAATGTCCATATTCATGCGCAACTGTATGATACCTTGACATTCCATTTTTTATAAGTTTTTTTTGCGGATAGTCAAAAAATATCGTATTTCCATCATATTCTCCACCGCCTTTATAAAACTTTATATCATCAGCGTATTTGTAGCATGATGCAATATGAGGATTTTGCATAACAAGATTAGAATACTCTTCATAATCTTTTTTAGACATTACGCTTTGAAGTTTTGTTGTTGTCGGTGTTATATCAAAAAACTTTAATTCTTCCTGCTCTTCCGCTACTTCATGAGCATGCTTCCACTCTTCATATGTCATATCTCCAAGAGCAGGGTCAAGAATCCGTGGATAATCGCCAATGCCGTTCTCCAGTGAAGTACCTTTAACAAGAGCAATGACTGTGCATCTGCAGTTGTAGACAAGATAAGGCTCTGCGGCGGGGTCTCCGGGATACAGGATTTTCTGTCCCTCTACTTCAAAAGGTTCTCCAACCGTGCGAATCTGCCCGTCAAGCAGTCTGTGTTCATGTCTTGTACGGTCATCAAGCGTTGCTACCCATGCCTGTTGCATTTCAATGCCCATATCTTCTGCACGCTTGTAGGAATCAATACGGCCTGCGCACTCTGCAGATGTTGTCATTGTCCGGGCGTTGCGGATAGCCGCCGCTTTGCTCATGTCTGTAACAGTCATAAGGCGCTTTGCAATATCCGGGATTGCTTCTCCCTGCAAGACGCCTTGTGTTATAGCAGATGTGAGCTTGCGCTTGTTCCAAAGCTGTGCTTTCGGAATGTCTACTTTTGGAGCGGGCAGGAGCTTCGGATTGTCCCGGATAAGTCTGTTGACTGTCTCACGGTCATACAGCGTATAAGATGTATTGATATGGGAGCCTTTTTCACACTCAAAAGTCCCATAGTTGTGATTGATAGCGTATGCGTCCGGCAGAAATTCCTTTGTCATTGAGTTAGCAATGCGCTGTGTGTTTGTAATGTCCTTTGCAAGGGAGTCACGCATTTCTTCCCAACGCTGACCAACAAGAAGCTGATTCTTGCGCCATTCAATATACTCTGACTGCGATAACTGACCGGATTTCACAAGCTCACGCTTTACTTTGTCTTTACGGTCAAAGTCCTGCATGTACTTTTCAAACTTCTGCTTAACATCTTTATACGCCTGTGTATATTCCTTACTTATCTGCTTCTCCAGTTTCGCAAGCCCTTTATCTGTTTCTTCATGTCCGTGGTCATTCCGCTTCATTCTCTTCCGGCTCCGTATCAATCATATTGATTTCTTCTGCAGACATACGTTTCAGCACTTCCTTAACCATATCTCCATCACCAAACAGCGTCATAATCTTCCGGGTAATGTATTCCGAATCAAGGTACTGCGCCGCCTGCAGTAAGGTTTGGACTTCCTCTGAAACATTGACAATCATTGACCGGGTAAATGTCGGCTCGTCGTCAATCCCTGCAAGGTTGAGAATGTCCTGTATAAACTCGTTCACGCAATATTCATAGTCATCCACCTTTGCGTTAAGGTCCTGAAAGGCGGCCTTAATCTGTGCTGTTACAACAGACCCGGATGCAATGCGCTCATAGTCGACGGCCATAGCATCTTTGTACATGTCTTTATCAAGCCTATCCAGAAGGGCCTCCCGTGATTCGTGCGGGGCTTCTATGCTGTGTGCTTCTGCCCTTGCTTCCCCGTGCATATTCGCCGCATGTACGGTCTTGATTCTCTCGACAAACTCTGCAAGGTCAACGTCATCCATGCCGCCTGCGTTCTGAATTGTCCAGTAAATCAGCGACGCTTCATCAACCGTGTTTGCAAATCCGCTCTTGATAAGGTCGTAGCAGTCGATTTGCTCACGCAGGCCGATAATCTCGCTCTGCTTGTGCTTATTTCCCCATAAGGGGACAATAGGGAATGACGGGTAGTTTTCCCTGTCATAGACTTCCGTGCCGTCAACCTCAGACTGGATATATTTCAGCTTGTAGGCCCGCTTATCCCTAAGGACTTCCCCACGGCCCTCTTTCCAGATGTACTCCGTGTAGCCGTCCATCTCGTACAATGTTGCCCGCATAGGCTTATCCGGGGCAACCTGCCAGAATCTTACTCCGGCTTTCATCGCACCGTCCTCTTCATCATACAAAGGGGCATACTCAAACACATCAAAGATTTCAACGTGGTCTAGATTCCAGAAGCCGAAAGCGACGGCATGAACAAGCGCTTTGTGGCCTGCCTCCTGCAGTTCCGTGTCAAACGGGTGCTTTTTGTTTCCGATTTTGTCTGCGGTGTCGGTCTTTCCCCATGTGATTCCGTTGCCCAGAAGGAATTGATTTTCCTGCACGATAAACCTGTGAAAATGCCTGCAGGCCACCTTGAAATTTGCTCCCCATGTATCCGGTACAGCCTTGCCGGATACAGTGTACAGAAGGCGTTGATAGTCGTTGATGGTCTTGTTCTTGTGCCTGTCGTATAGGTCAGCAATTTGTGCCGTCTTATACAGCGGCGTTGTTTTGTGCTCGCTAATCACTTTTTTAATAAAGTCCATCCTGTCTTTATCCGTCTGCGGGACCTTTAATAAATCCTGATATGTTATCATCTTTCACCTCATACTAGCCAAATCTTGCGGCGCTGTGTCTTGTTTCCCCGGGTTTTTACGGTATGGACTATCATTTTTTTAGCCAAATATTGATTTGTACTCACGCCTTACCTTTGCAATCTCTTTTGTATAGACATAATACCGGGTTGCGTCCATATAATGGTCGTTGATTTTCAGCGGCTTTTCTTCGCCCCTTTCTCCGGCTTCCTTGTCCCATACATAGCCCTTGACTTCATTTTGCCATTCTTTGATTCCTTTGTAAATCCTTACCTTGCCTGTTTTCATAGCAACTGCAGTTTCACGGATTCCATCTTTAACATCATTTTTTGCTTTAAGTACAGTACACCAACTTTGTTTCTCCATAAGAGCTATAAAAGACGCCGCTGACGGGTCAATTATCATTTCAATCTTCCGGGGCATTTCATACATATAAGGATTCTTGTCATGCAGAGCTTTCTTGCGCTTATAATCTTCTATTTCATCAGCAAACGTTTTCTCTAGGTCTTGCAGGTACTCTGTATCAGTCTTTGTCACGCCTTGCGTCCTGCCGCTGTAGTAATACCCTTTGTAAGCATAGTGTATTCCCCGGTATTTTCCCCACATAAGGGCGGCAAATGCGTTCTCTGTGCCATAGTCAATGCTGATACATAAACGCTCAAATTCAGCCGGGTTGCAAGGATTTTCGCTGTACAAAGCATCTTCGTACATAGGATATATAACGCCCTCTGCAAGCGCCCATTGACCTAAAATGTACCGCTTATAGTAGACTGTTCCCTCATACTCTTTGCAAAGATTGTCTATAAACTCCTGCGGCAAAAATGGATTATCAAAAATTGTGTACTGCTGTACATAAATATCAATATCTGAATCAATGAATTGCTTTAGCCAGTGATTCGGCCCTTCCGGGTTTAGTGCTCCATCAAAGCAGGAATACGGCTTATCAAGACGGGATTTAATGAGGTTGAAAACTTCTTCATTCCATTCTGCAACTTCATCACCATAGGCGTATTTGATTGATGCACCACGTATTTTTGATACTTGCGATACCTTTTCACATCCAAGACAATGCACCGTCTCACCGAAAAGATAGCAGGTATTATCCTGCTTTATTTCTCCAACAAGGCTATCACCCCATATAATGCGCATTGGCTCCAAAATGTTTCTTTCAATCGTTCCCTTGCTTACTCCGAATATAAAAGAAAGTCCGGGCTTTCCTTTTCTAGCCCGGATTCTCTTTGGTATAGTGAAATAATCAGCATATGTCTTGCCGGAACGCACTGCACCTGTTTTGATATTCCATCTGTGATTAGCATTTGCAAAAAATTCTGTCTGCTTGTCTGAAAACATTAGTCAATCCCTTTGATTTCTTTAAGCACTTCATCAAGTCTGTTAAGGGCTTCGGAATTATCAACCTGTACCGCATCTGTCTGGCCAAGGTAGTTCTTGCCAAGGAAGATAGCAACAGCGGCAGACTTTTCAGCAAGCCGCCACTGCATCCGGCGCAGGCTGATTTTGCCCACATCACGCTTTTCCCGGGATACATCCGCAAAACTCTTGTGATATGTACGCCTGCACCATCTTTCAATCGTATCTTCTGAACAGCCGTCTAACTTATTATCAAAGTATGCTGTTACTTCCGCCAATGTACACTGAATGAAAAGCAGACTTTCAAATTCCTTCTTGTCAATCTCTTTTCTCGGTCTTGCCATAATTATTCACCTTGTAAACGCACTGCTTTACTTCCTGTAAAGTTTTCCCATCTTTCAATAATTACATCACAATAATGTGGGTCAAGTTCAGCCATATAGCATTTTCT
>AUXO018743838.1_pt1 | contig 16027 bp, 11 predicted proteins | sample 768731 | NCBI WGS metagenome assembly AUXO01 (sample SAMN02715735, study PRJNA202380) | gut metagenome | biome: sheep rumen | host: Ovis aries | place: New Zealand: Palmerston North
CTTGTAAAGCCAGGGAGAGTATTAATTTCGTTGAGATAAATTTCATCGGTGTCGCGGTCAATAAAGAAATCAACACGACTAAGGCCGCCTGCATTTACAACCTTGTATGCTTTTTTTGCAGTCTCACGGATGTACTCAAGTTTTTCTTCAGGAAGAAGTGCAGGGATTTTAAGTTCAGCTCCATCAGGATCATTGTACTTTGCGTCGTAATCATAGAAGGTATGCTTTGGAACGATTTCACCAGGACCGTAAGCTTTAAGCATTGTGCACGGAATTGAACTGCTTGAAGTAATGCTGTTTCCTGTAACGGAACATTCAACTTCACGGGCATTGATTGCTTTTTCTACAAGAACTTTGTTATCCCAGCTAAAAGCTTCCATAAGTGCGAATGAAAATTCTTTTGGATTATTTGCTTTATTTGCACCGTCGCTTGAACCTGCAGAACATGGCTTTACAAAAAGAGGGAATCCCAAAGTGTCGATACACTGCTTTACAATTTCATCGTATTTTTTTGAATCGTTAACTTCTGCGCGTGTAATGCAGATTCCAGGAACTACAGGAAGTCCTGCAGATGCCCACATAATTTTTGTTGTATCTTTGTCCATTGTGCATGCAGAAGAAAGTGTGTTACATCCAACGTAAGGAACTCCTGCAATTTCAAAAAGTCCCTGCATTGTTCCGTCTTCACCATAAGTTCCGTGAATGATTGAGAAAACTACATCACAAGGAATTATTTTTCCTGCGCATGTAAAAGCTTCTTTACCGGCACCAGGAAGAACAGTTACGCGTTTTGATTCATCTGCATTTACTTCTATTTTTGCATCAGGATTTTTCTTAAGGTTTTCAATTACTGAAGAATCTGCAAGATAAAACTTTCCGTTTTTAGCAACTGTAATCAGGCTGACGTTATGCTTTGATGAAATATTTCTTGCAATACTTGCACATGATACAAGCGAAACTTCATGCTCACCGGAGCGACCACCACACATTAAAATTACATTCATTTTTTTCTCCAATTTATTTCAATTCTGAAAGTGCGGCTTTTGCTTCTGCAATTTCGTCGTACTTCATTACTCTGTCTTTGTATATGATTGAATTCTCATGGGCTTTTCCCAAAAGAAGAACAATATCATTTTTACCTGCAAGCGAAAATGCTTTTCTGATTGCTTTTGGTCTGTCACAGATTATAAAAAGATTTTCACCTTCTTTTTTCCCTGCTTTAAAACATCCGTCTGCAATCATTCGCAAAAGTGTTTCAGGATCTTCATTTCTTGGATCTTCATCTGCAAGAATTACAACGTCACAATATTTTGCTGCAATTTCTCCCTGCAAAGGTCTCTTTGTTAAATCTCTCTCGCCGCCGCTTCCAAATACGCAGATCATTTTTCCACTGCAGCGTTTTCTGATCGGAGGAAAAATAGTTTCAAAGCTTGAAGGAGTATGTGCGTAATCAACAATCAGTTCAAAATCTTGCCCCTCATTGATTACAGTCATGCGGCCTTTTACAGGAAGAATTTTTTCTGTCTTTGAAGAAAGTTGTGCAATAGAAATTCCTGTTGTATGAGAAACTGCTAAAAGAGCAGCTGTTACATTGTACGAATTAAATGCTCCTGGTAGATTTGCCTTTACATTTACTGCATCAAGTGAAAAATTAATTTCGTCTTTTGTTGAATTAACATTTTCAATTTTTACAGTCTGGATTTTAGCTCGTTCATTATTTTTTGATTTTTCTTCGTCAGTTGTAAAGCCGTAAACTTTTTCTTTTGTACAATCAGCAAAGAAAGGAGCGGCTTTATCTTCAAGATTTACAATTCCGCAACATGGAACTTTTGTTTCCTTTCCGTCAATAATTTTTACATGATCATGTTTATCAAGCGCACGGAAAAGATTTGCTTTATCATCTTTGTACTGCTCGTAGGTTCCGTGGAATTCAAGATGCTCAAGAGTTACATTCATAAAGATTCCACAGTCAAAAAGAACGTCTCCAAGCCTGTTGAGTTTGCCGCTTAATCCGTGTGAAGAACTTTCCACAACAGCATGAGTACATCCGTTACAAACCATTTCATAAAGCTCACGCTGAACGATTGTTGCTTCAGGTGTAGTCTGATGCTCAGGATTTGCAACGGCATCTCCACCAAGTGAATATTCTACGGTAGAAATAAATCCTGCTTTGTAACCTGAAAAACGTAAAAGCTGCCACAAGAAACTTACGGTTGAGCTTTTGCCTTCTGTTCCTGTTACGCCGTATACAACAAGTTTTTTTGAAGGATTATCATAAAAAGAAGAAGCGACAGGAGACATCGCAAAACGACTTGAATCAACTTTTACGAAAACAACATCAGGATAAGAATCAATTTCCTGCTGTGAAAGTTCATCCTGAAAAATTACGGCAGAAGCACCATTTTTTACGGCACCCGCAATAAATTTATTTCCTGTAGTGTGAGTTCCCGGCAATGCAAAAAACAGCGAATTCTTTTTTACTGCACGGCTGTCAAATTCAAGGCCTGCGATTTCTGCATCTTTTTTTGAACTTAAGATTTTATAAGAAGCTCCGTGTTCTGTGAGTGACGGAAGCACCTGCGATATCAATTTTTTCATGAAGTTATTATAAACTTTTAAAATAAAGTAAGCAATTGAAATTATTTCTGCTTTGCGGGTCCCAGCAACGAGGAAAAATCAAGGTAACTTGCAAGCGCTCCACAGCCATTCTGCTTTTCTTCCCGTCAATGTATTTTTTTAATTCATTATAAAATTATAACTTAATAGAATTAACAATTTCCCACTTTTTACTTTTTGATATTTGAATTATAATCGTCTCATGTATCAGGTAAGAGTAGAGGCTGATTTTGCTGCGGCACATTTTTTGAAAGATTATCACGGGAAGTGCGAAAATCTGCACGGACATAATTATAAGGTTTATGCACATGTTCAGGGAGAACAGCTTGATGAAGGCGGAATGCTTCTTGATTTTACAGAAATCAAAAAAACTCTGCGCGATACATGCTCCCTTCTTGATCATAAAAATTTAAACGACTTTGATTACTTTATGCAGAATCCAAGTGCGGAACGGATTGCAACTTTTATTGCTGAAAAAATTCTTGAACAGCTTCCTGAGCTTAAAGACAAAAGCAAAACTCATCTTTATGCAGTTGATGTTTTTGAAACTAATACATCCCGCGCAAGATACATTCTGTAAAAAATCGCAGCTGAAATTCACATAAGTGAATTATTATATGATTATATGTTAAACTGTTAATCTGTATAGTAATTCTTGCACAAACAAAAACAAAATTCTATACTCTAGCATCATGAATAAACTCTTCAAACTGTGCGCTTTTGCACTGATGATTACATCACTTTCCGGTTGCAGTAAACAAAAAAAATCAGATAAATTAAAAATCCTCTGTACAACTTTTCCGATTTATGACTGGACTCTTAATATAACAAAAAATATTCCGGAAGCTGAAGTTTCACTTTTAATGACCAAAGGCACAGACCTTCACAATTTTCAGCCGAGTGTAGAAGACATTGTAAAAATTTCTGAAAGCGATATTTTTATTTACAACGGCGGAGAATCAGAAGAGTGGATTAAAGACGTCCTTAAAAATTCTCCAAACAAAAATCTTGTTGCAATCAATCTGATGAAAAATCTTACTCAGGACAAACTGATTAGAGAAGATGTTGATCCATTTCTTTATGATATAGCCGATAACTACCAGATTGAAAAAAATAATGATGAGCACATCTGGCTTTCTCTTGAACTGGCTCAAATTTCAGCTACGATTATTGAAAGAAATATTTGTGAAAGCCAGAAAATTTCTGACGATAGCAGAATTATTCTTAAATCAAATATTGAAAATTACACAAAAGAGATTTTTGAACTTAAATTAAGTGGACTTGAATTACGAAGAAAAAATCCGGTTAAAATCGTAGTTGCAGACAGAAATCCTTTTGTTTATCTTGCAAGAGATTTTCTCATGGAAGTTTTTGCAGCATTTGACGGATGTTCTGCAGAAACAGAAGCAAGCTTTGAAACAATCATCGACCTTACTGAAAAAATTAAAAAGCACAACATCAACACAATATTCGTGACAGAATCTTCAGATAAAAAAATTGCACAGACAATCAGCAAAGCTTCAAAAAAGAATTTAAAAATCGAAGTACTTGATTCAATGCAGTCTGTAAATGAAAAAGATATAAAGAGTGGAGCTACATACATCGGCATCATGAAAAAAAATATTGAAACTTTATTGAAGGCAGTAAAATAATGAATTTAATTTCCTGCAAAAATGTTGATATCGGATACACAAAACCAATCTCAAAAAACATCAATTTTGAAGTTGAAGAGGGAGATTATCTTTGCATCATCGGTGAAAATGGAGCCGGCAAAAGTACCCTGATAAAAACAATTCTAAGATTAAAAAATCCGCTTAAAGGTTCCATCAATTTTGAGAACGGTTTAAAGAAAAATGAAATCGGCTATCTTCCGCAACAGACAATCGTACAGAAAGATTTTCCTGCATCAGTGTGGGAAATTATTCTTTCAGGCTTTGTAAACAAATCGATAATCAGACCGTGGTATTCTGTAAGCGAAGTCAGAAAAGCTTTAAAAATCATGCAGCGACTTGAAATCTCTCACCTTAGAAAAAGATGCTACAGAGAATTAAGCGGCGGTCAGCAGCAGAGAGTTCTTCTTGCAAGAGCATTGTGCGCAACAGAAAAAATAATTCTTCTTGATGAACCGACAACTGGTCTTGATCAGAAAATTACTCAGGAACTTTTTAACATCATTAAAAAAATTAATGAAGAAGATAAAGTTACAGTCATCATGGTAATTCACGATATCCGATCTGCAGTAAAAAATGCAAAACATATTCTGCACATTAACGCAGAAAATTCATTCTGGAGTTCAACAGAAAATTTCTTAAAATCTGAAATAGGAAAAAAACTGACATGTTAGAAAAACTTGCTTTATATTTTCAATTTCCATTTGTAAGATACGCAATGATTGTTGGAGTTCTAATTGCACTCTGCTCATCCCTGCTTGGAGTTACTCTTGTTTTAAAAAGATTCAGCTTCATCGGAGACGGACTTTCACACGTTGCATTCGGTGCAATGGCAATCGGGACAATTTTAAAAGTAAACAACAGTCTTCTTGTAGTTCTGCCGATTACAACTATCGTCGCAATCATAATTCTTCTTGGCGGCAAAAAAATAAAAGGGGACGCTGTACTTGCGATGATTTCTGTAAGTTCACTCGCGATCGGTTATCTGATAATGAATATTTTTTCAACTTCAGCAAACATAACAGGCGATGTATGTTCAACATTATTCGGCTCAACTTCAATTCTTACGCTGAAAGGAGCTGAAGTAACTCTCTGCATCATTCTTTCAATCGCAGTAATAGTTCTATTCCTTATTTTCTATAATAAAATATTTGCCGTAACATTCGACGAAACTTTTGCTCAGAGTGCCGGAGTCAACGTAAAATTCTACAATCTTGTAATAGCAGTAATCACATCGATGATAATTGTGCTTGCAATGAATCTTGTAGGTTCTCTTTTGATTTCTGCGCTTGTTGTTTTTCCTGCCCTTTCTGCCATGAGGATTTTCAAAAATTTTAAATCCGTAATAATCTGCAGCGGAATAATTTCTGTAACAAGTGCGTCACTAGGGATTCTTGTTTCAATTCTGCGGTCAACTCCAGTCGGAGCAACAATTGTAGCGGTTGATATTTTCGTCTTCATTTTATCCTGCATAACCGGAAGGATTTTAAAATGAAAAAGCTGATTATTCTTTTTACAATTTGTATTATTTTTATTTCCTCATGCAAACCTTTAAAAGAAGAAAAGGAACTTTCAAAAAGTTCAATGAATGTCTCGGATGTATTTGCAGAATACGAAAATGGACCAAAAGTAAAAAAAGCCGAGCAGAAAAAATCAGACACATCAGATGAAACGGATAAAAAATCAAAACAGAAAGTAGACATTAATTTTTCTGAATTGGACACAAACATGATTTACTCAATCGTTTACAACATGATTTTTGAGCCGGAACAGTATTCAGGAAAGACAATCAGGATCCGCGGAGAAAGCTATTCAACTTTTTACGAGCCGTTAAATAAAACTTTCTATACTGTAATCGTAAAAGATGCAACTGCATGCTGTGCACAAGGTTTAAGCTACATTCTTCCAGAAGGAGCAGAATATCCTGAAGACGGACTTGATGTTGAAGTAACAGGTGTCTTTGAAATTCTTGAAAAAGACGGAATTGAATTTACACAGCTCAAGTGTAATTCAAAAGTTAAAATTTATTAAACAGTCCCAAATTTAAATTTCTCTAGAAAATTAAATTGACTCCCAGTCGCGCCAATTTTTATTATATCAATAATAATTATAAACTAAGGCTAATAAAATCAACTTTCAACAAAATACAATAAAGAATAAATAAACTTTATAACGACAAATCTCCGACGACTGCACTGGTGACTTTTATAAGATCTTCCGGTGAAAGACAAAGCTGCATTCCCCGCACACCGGCAGAGATATAAACCTTATCACAGAGAGTTACCATTTCATCTATGAAAGTTCTGTACTGTTTTTTCATGCCGATTGGACTGCAACCTCCGCGGACGTAACCTGTAAGCTTTAAAAGGTCATCAGGTTTTACAGGAGAAACATCTGCTACGCCCGCAAGTTTACGCGCTTTTTTCAGATTGATTTCTGAAACGGCACTCTGGCAGAAAACAAGAACTTCTTTTTTATCAGACATCATTACAATCGTCTTAAAGACACACTCTGGCTCAACTCCAAGTTTTTCTGCAGTACGTTCTGCAGCTCCAAGCTCCAGCTTATGATCAGGATTATCCTCATAAACTGAAGCTTCAAACTGAATGTTTTTTCCTTCAAGAATTCTTATTGCATTTGTCTTTTGAATCTTTTCTGTTTTTGCCATAGCTTATTAAAGTTCAACAGTTCCTTCAAAACAAATATCAGTGTTTCCACCAAGCCATACCTGTTTTCCGTCATAACGAACCTGAAGAATTCCGCCGCGAACTTTTACTGTTACATCAAGATCTTTTGTACAAAGACCTTTTTCACAGGCAGTTACAACGGCAGCACAGGCACCGGTACCACATGCAGGTGTTTCACCGTTACCACGTTCCCAGGCACGCATCTTAATTTCTGCTGGACTTACAACGCGGATAAACTCAACATTTGTTCTGTTAGGGAACAGAGAATTATTTTCAATTTCAGGACCAAGAACTGCAACATTTTCCTTATCAACAAACTGACTAAAAATTACACAGTGTGGATTTCCTGTATCAACACAATAGCCTTCAAGCTGACCTGCTGATGTTTTTATCTGCTGAGCACCACCAAATGTAACATCTCCCATTGCAACTCTTACGCTTGTAACTTTTCCATTACGCTTAAACAATTCAAGATGCTTAATACCAGCTGCAGTTTCAACCAGAATCTCATCTTTAGACTGAAGGCCTGCAATGTTTTTATCATGAAGATATTTTCCAACACAGCGGATTGCGTTTCCTGCCATTTTACCTTCACTACCGTCCATATTAAAGAATCTCATTTTTGCATCTGCTTTTTCAGAAGATTCAATAAGAACGAGACTGTCTGCTCCAATTCCACCGTGAGAGCGGTCACACAATCTTACAGTAAGTTCTGCAGGATTTTCAATTTTTTCTTCCATTGCGTTGATGACGATAAAATCATTTCCTGTAGAAGCCATTTTTGTAAAGTGAACAGTCTGCTTAGATTCGCGAAGATTATTAATATCAACAAGTTCAACATTTTCTTCTGTAAACTTTGAAAGCAGACATGCAGCAAGAGCATTTGCAGTATCGATTGCAGTAAGACAAGGAATGCCTCTTTCAACCGCATGACGTCTCATCTTTACGCTGTCTGCAAGAGGGTTTCTTCCTTTTGCTGAAGTAGAAATTACATAATCAATTTTTCCAGAATCAAGAAGTGTCAAAAGATTATCTTCTGCATTTTCATGAATCTTATTTACAACAGTAACTTCCATTCCAAAGTCGCGCAAAGTTTCTGCATTTCCTTCAGTTGCATAAAGCTTAAATCCCATGTCATAGAATTTTCTTGCAAGATCAGGAATTTCATATCTGTCTGTTTTTCTTACGCTGAACAAAACACCGCCGGATTTTTTCATATTGTATCCTGCAGCAATAAGTCCCTTGTAAACAGCTTCTTCCATTGTTGAAGCAATACCAAGAACTTCTCCAGTTGATTTCATTTCCGGTCCAAGGTGAGTATCAACGTCGATGAGTTTTGCAAAACTAAATACCGGAACTTTAACTGCAAAATATGGAGGGATACGGTAAAGTCCTGTTCCAAAATTCATGTCTTTAAGTTTTTCACCAAGCATTGCACGAACGGCAAGATCTACCATCGGCACACCTGTAACTTTTGAAATATAAGGAACTGTACGGCTTGAGCGCGGGTTTACTTCGATGATGTAAAGATCATTCTGGTAAATGAGATACTGAATATTTACAAGACCTTTTGTTTTAAGTGCAAGTGCAAGTTCTCGTGACTGCTTTATGATTTTATCACGGATGATGTCATTGAGATTCCATGCAGGATAAACTGCAATACTGTCTCCAGAGTGAATACCGGTTCGTTCAATATGCTCCATAATTCCAGGAATAAGAACGTCTTCACCATCACAGATTGCATCAACTTCAAGCTCAACGCCCATCATGTATTTATCAATCAAAACAGGATTTTCAATTCCCTGTGAAAGAATAACAGTCATGTATTCATGGATTTCGCTCTTATCAAAAGCAATGATCATATTCTGACCACCAAGAACATAACTTGGACGAATCAAAACAGGATAACCGATTTTTTCTGCTGCCTTGAGAGCTTCTTCTTCAGTAAATACAGTCATTCCGCGCGGACGCTTAATCTTAAGTTCTTCACAAAGCTCTTCAAAACGCTCACGGTCTTCTGCAAGGTCAATTGCATCTGCAGAAGTTCCAAGAAGATTGTAGCCTTTTTTATCAAGAGTCTTTGCAAGTTTAATTGCAGTCTGACCACCGAATGCAACTACAACACCATAAGGCTTTTCATTTTCAAGAATAGAAAGAACATCTTTTTCACAAAGAGGCTCAAAGTAAAGTCTGTCTGCAATATCAAAATCAGTAGAAACTGTTTCAGGATTGTTGTTGATGATTACAACCCTGTACCCGAGCTTTCGCAGAATCATAACACAGTGAACGCTTGCATAATCAAATTCAATTCCCTGACCAATGCGGATTGGACCTGAACCGATTACAACAACTGTCTTTCGCTTTTCATCAGGATTAACAGCAGCTTCATTTACACCACCTGAAGCTGAAGTATTTCTGCTTGCATAAAAATATGGTGTAAGTGCTTCAAATTCTCCTGAACAGGTATCAACCATTTTGTAAGTTACATTGTCATGAGATTCTGCAATTTTTCCTTCAACGATATTTACAAGCTTCCACAAGAACCATTCATCAATCATTGTAAGCTCGTGAATTTTATCTACAGAAATTCCGCGCTTCAAAAGTTCATAAATAAAGAAGAGTCTGAGGTCTGTTGCAGTCTTAATATTTTCAAGAAGTGCTTCGGTTGACATTTCTGCTGCAGGTGCAAAGTTCAAATCGTTCTGATGAATTTCACAGCCACGTACAGCCTTAAGAAGTGCTTCTTCAAAACTGTCATCAATTGCCATAACTTCACCGGTTGCCTTCATCTGTGTACCGAGTGAACGTTTTGCATAGAAGAATTTATCAAAAGGCCATTTAGGAAATTTTACAGCAACATAGTCAATGCTTGGTTCAAAGGCCGCATATGTAGTTCCTGTTACGGCATTTTTAATTTCGTCGAGTGTATAACCAAGTGCGATTTTTGTTGCAACCTTTGCAATCGGATAACCTGTTGCTTTTGAAGCAAGAGCAGAAGAGCGCGAAACACGAGGGTTAACTTCGATTACAGCATATTCAAAGCTTTCCGGATTAAGTGCAAACTGACAGTTACAGCCGCCTTCAATCTTAAGTGCAGAAATAATATTCAAAGCTGCAGAACGAAGCATCTGGAATTCTTTATCACCCAAAGTTACAGTCGGAGCAATAACGATACTGTCTCCAGTGTGAACTCCAACCGGGTCAAAGTTTTCCATTGAACAGACAGTGATTGTATTGTCGTTTCTGTCTCTCATTACTTCAAATTCAATTTCCTTCCATCCTGCAATACAGCGTTCAACAAGAATCTGATTGATAGGTGAAAGATAAATTCCGTTATGTGCAATCTCTTTTAATTCAGTTTCATCTTTTGCAATTCCGCCGCCTGTACCGCCAAGAGTAAATGCAGGACGAACAATTACAGGATAAGAAATTTCTTTTGCAAAACTTAAAGCATCTTCTACAGTAGTAACAACTTTTGAAGGAACACAAGGCTGATTAATTTCTTCCATTGTGTCTTTGAAAAGCTGACGGTCTTCTGCACGGTCAATTACTTCCGGTGAAGAACCAAGAAGAAGTACATTCTGTTCTTTCAAAAATCCTGATTTTGCAAGCTGCATACACAGCGTCAAAGCAGTCTGTCCGCCGAGACCAGAAAGAATTCCATCCGGCTTTTCCTTTTTGATGATTCTTTTGATTACAGGAAGTGTAAGAGGTTCGATATAAATCTTATCTGCCATAACCTGGTCAGTCATGATTGTTGCAGGATTTGAATTTACAAGAACAATCGAAACGCCTTCTTCATGAAGTGCACGACATGCCTGAACACCTGCGTAGTCAAATTCTGCAGCCTGACCGATGATGATTGGACCAGAACCGATTACCATTACCTTCTTTATTTTTTCATTCTTTGGCATTTTCTATTCCCCTTTCTTTTCCATGAGCTTAACAAAATCATCGAACAAATAACCTGTGTCTTTTGGACCGGCACATGCTTCCGGATGAAACTGAACGCTGAAAGCAGGAATCTTTTTATACTTCAAACCTTCATTAGAATTATCATTTACATTTATAAAGAATGTATCTGCCTTTGATGGATCAATGCTTGATGGCTTTACTGCATAACCGTGATTCTGTGTTGAAATGTAAACTTTATTTGTAAACAGATCTTTTACAGGCTGATTTGCACCGCGATGCCCAAACTTAAGTTTTTCAGTATCAAAGCCGTTAGCAAGTGCAAGAAGCTGATGTCCAAGACAGATTCCCATAAGTGGAATTTTTGACTGAATAAGCTTCTGAATATTTTCAATAATCTCTGTGTTTTCTTTTGGATCTCCAGGACCATTTGAAAGCATAATTCCATCTGGATTCAATTTCAAAATATCTTCAGGCTTTGTGTATGCATTAACAACCGTAACATTGCATCCTCTTTCTGCAAGAGAACGAACAATATTTTCTTTTACACCAAAATCAAGAAGAACAACATGATATTCTTTGCCGTTTACAGAAGCAGCTTTATTTGTTTCAGATACTTCACGAGAATTCCCTGTCATTGATTTTACGGCATTTTCAACTCTGTATGCTTTTACTTTTTCCATATCAACAGAATCTGGATTATCTGTGATGATGCCGTTCATTGTTCCTGCATTGCACAAAGTTTTTGTAAGTGCTCTTGTATCGATTCCACAAAGGCCCGGAACATTATTTTTCTTAAGAAATTCATCAAGTGTCATCTTTGAGCGGAAGTTGCTTGGATGCTCACAGTATTCACGGACAATATATGCACAGCAGCCAGTTCTTTCACTTTCTGCATCTTCCAGGTTAACTCCGTAATTTCCAATCAGCGGGAAAGTCTGAATTACAGCCTGACCAAAATAACTCTTGTCTGTAAGAGTTTCAAGGAATCCAACCATTGCACTTGTAAAAACAACTTCACAGATTACGCCTTCTTTAGGACATTCTGCGCCAAAGCCCTCTCCCTCAAATCTTGAACCGTTTTCAAGAAGCAAATATCGTTTCATCTATAATACCCCTTTAATTATCTTTCTTACAAAAACAGAATGTACACAAGCCGTCATCTGCACCAAGACTCATAGCTCCTTCCATGCTCAAATATCCAAGACTGTCTGCCCCAATAATTTTTGCAATTTCTTCAAGGCTGTTATTGCATGCTATCAAATTTTTGCAATCTGGAACATCAGTACCGTAATAACATGGAGCAACAAATGGTGGCGAAGAAATACGAACATGAACTTCTTTTGCACCAGCATCCCGTACAAGCTGAACAATATGGCCGCTTGTTGTTCCGCGCACAATAGAATCATCTATAAGTACAACTCTTTTTCCTTTAACAGCAGATGCAATTGGATTAAGCTTGATTTTTACTTTATTGATTCTTTCACTCTGCCCAGGATTTATAAACGTTCTTCCGATGTACTTATTTTTTACAAAACCGATTGCATAAGGAATTTTACTTTCTTCAGCAAATCCAACGGCTGCATCAAGACCACTGTCAGGCACACCGATTACAACATCAGCTTCAACAGGATGTTCTTTTGCCAGAATCTTTCCTGCTTTTACACGGCTGTCATGAACACTAATTCCATCTATCACAGAATCCGGGCGTGCAAAATAAATATATTCAAATACACACAGCGATTTTTTTTCTTTATTACAATGTGTTTTAATCGATTTGATTCCGTCTTTACTGAAAACAAGAATTTCTCCAGGTTCAATGTCACGGATAAATTCTGCACAAACAACATCGAGCGCACAGGTTTCAGAAGCGATTACATATTCACCGTCCGGCATCTTTCCGTAGCAGAGAGGTCTGTAGCCTTTTGGATCACGAACTGCAATCAATTTATCTCCGGTCATGATTACAAGCGAATATGCACCTTCGATTTTTTCCATTGTTGAACTTATTGCACTTTCAATATTTGAACAGGTAAGTCTCTCTTTTGTAAGAAGATAAGCGATTGTTTCTGTATCGCTTGTTGAATGAAAAATACTTCCCTGAAGTTCAAGCTGCTCCCTAAGGCTCTGGGAATTCGTAAGGTTTCCGTTATGAGCAACTGCAAGATTTCCATTCAGTCTGTGAACTTCTATAGGCTGAACATTTGCATAAGTGTTTGCGCCGGTTGTTCCGTATCTTACATGACCGACTGCCATTGTTCCCGGACCAAGAGCTGAAAGTTTTTCTCTGGAGAATACATCGCCTACAAGTCCCAGATCCTTGCATGAAGAAAATTCTCCGTCATTGTTTACTACAATTCCACAGCTTTCCTGTCCGCGGTGCTGAAGGGAAAAAAGTCCCAGATAAACTTTGCCTGCAAGATCTTCTTTCTTGTCTGACCAAACTCCAAAAACACCGCATTCTTCATGTAACATAAATCTGTCCTTAATTTATTTTAGTGATGCTTTTACAAAACCGACGAAAAGCGGATGTGCTTTATTCGGGCGGCTCTTAAATTCCGGATGGAATTGTACACCAACATAGAACTTATTTGCAGAAATTTCTATAGTTTCTACAATATAATTATCAGGACTTGTTCCGCTGATTGTAAGACCGGCATTTTCAAGAACCTCACGAAAATCATTGTTAAACTCATATCTGTGACGGTGTCTTTCGCTGATTTTTTCACAACCGTAACATTCAGCCATTTTTGTACCAGCCTTGATTTTACAAGGATAAGCACCAAGCCTTAAAGTTCCACCTTTTGCAACATTATCGTTCTGATCAGGAAGGAAATCAATAACCTTATACTGATTGTCTGCATCAAATTCACCGCTGTTTGCATTTTTAAGTCCTGCAACATAACGCGCAAAACTGATTACGGCAATCTGCATTCCAAGACAAATTCCAAGATAAGGCACATTATTTTTTCTACAGTAATTTGCTGCAAGAATCATTCCTTCAACACCACGATCTCCAAATCCGCCTGGAACAATAACTCCATCAATATCAGAAAGAATGCTGACAATTGTTGAATCATTTATTGTTTCACTGTCGATCCATTTTATATTTACAACTGCACCAAGCTCATAGCCTGCATGACGTAAAGCTTCTGCAACAGAAAGATATGCATCGTGAAGCTGAACATATTTTCCTACAAGACCGATTGTAACTTTCTTGTTTCGATTCTGAATTTTTTCAAGCATCTCATTCCATTCAGTGAGATCTGTTTCAGGACAATTGATATTAAGCAGACGGCAAACCGTATCACACATCTTCTGTTTTTTAAGCATAACAGGAACCTGATAAAGATCCGGCAAAGTGAGATTTTCTATTACACAGTCTTCACTTACATTACAGAACATTGCAATCTTTTTGAAAATTGAAGGCTCAAGTTTTTCATCACAGCGAAGAACGATGATATCAGGCTTGATTCCCATTCCCTGAAGTTCCTTTACGCTGTGCTGAGTCGGTTTTGTTTTATGCTCGTCACTTCCACTCAAAAAAGGCAAAAGTGTTACGTGAATGTAAATTGCATTTTCTTTACCAACTTCAAGTCCAACCTGACGAATTGCTTCAATGAAAGGCTGACTTTCAATATCACCTGTTGTTCCACCAACTTCTGTAATTACAACATCTGCTTCTGAAGTTTTTCCAACGTTATAGATGAAGCTTTTAATTTCATTTGTAATGTGCGGAATTACCTGAACAGTTTCTCCAAGATATTCACCGCGACGTTCCTTATTAAGAACATTCCAGTAAACTTTTCCGCTTGTAAGATTTGAATATTTATTCAGATCTTCATCAATAAATCTTTCATAGTGACCAAGATCAAGGTCTGTTTCTGCACCGTCTTCAGTAACATAAACTTCACCATGCTGATACGGGCTCATTGTTCCAGGGTCAACATTGATATACGGATCAAGCTTCTGGGAAGCAACTTTAAGCCCGCGCGATTTTAAGAGACGACCAAGGCTTGCTGCCGTAATTCCTTTTCCAAGACCGGAAACAACACCGCCGGTTACAAAAATATATTTAGTCTCTTTCATATTACCCCCGGATATAAAAAAAGAGGCCGCAGACAAAATCTCCTTTGACTTCAAAAGAAATTCTGTTTGCGACCTCTTTGTCGTTTAACGAACGCTATAATACTATTTTTTTAAATCTTTGAAAAGTAGCCTCAACTTCGATTTTTTCTAAAACTTAAGCTAAACTCAAAAAATCAACTTCAAAGATTTGTGTAGCCCATGAGGAAGCTGTCGATTTCTCGGGCACATTCACGTCCTTCAGAGATTGCCCATACAACAAGACTCTGACCTCTGTGCATGTCTCCACATGAGAAAACTTTTTCAACATTTGTTGCGTATTTTCCTGCTTCCGTTGCAACTACACCACGCTGATTCAAATCAACACCGAATGCTTTTGCTGTATATTCTTCTGCACCAAGGAATCCTGCTGCAACAAGAATAAGGTCTGCAGGAAGTTCTTTTTCACTGCCTTCAATTTCACAAAGTTTTCTCTGACCATCAACATTTTTAAATTCAACCTGAACAGTTTTTACGCCTATTACGTGACCGTCCTTCTGGTGAATTTCTTTGATTGTTGTTTTATAAACACGAGGATCTTCACCCTGAGTTGCAATTACTTCCTGCTGACCGTAATCTGTCTTGAGGACTTTCGGCCACTGTGGCCATGGATTATTTGCAGCTCTTTCTTTTGGAGGCTGAGGCATCATTTCAAGAGCAACGATATTTTTTGCACCAAGGCGAACACAAGAACCTGTACAGTCATTTCCTGTATCACCACCACCAACTATGATTACATTTTTACCCTGAGGATCCATATCACCAAGAGCAAACGGCTGTTTTCCTTTTACAACTTCCTTTGTAACAGCAGTTAAAAAATCAACAGCAGGATAAATTCCGATTGCATCTTCTCCTGCAACATTCAACTTACGTGCTTTTTTTGCACCACAGCAAAGGGCAACCGCATCAAAATCCTTAAGAAGATCCTCTGCGTTTTTATCAGCACCAATATTTGCATTAACAACAAATTCAACGCCTTCTGCTTTCATAAGATCTACACGACGGTCAATGATTTTT
>AUXO017020192.1_pt1 | contig 16025 bp, 9 predicted proteins | sample 768731 | NCBI WGS metagenome assembly AUXO01 (sample SAMN02715735, study PRJNA202380) | gut metagenome | biome: sheep rumen | host: Ovis aries | place: New Zealand: Palmerston North
CCGAATCAGGATCCCGGGTATTCCCGGGACAGGTCGTACTCGTTAACGGAAAGCCGGTCATTCCTACGGATGATCACGTTTATCTGGCATTTCACAAGCCACTTGGGATCACCTGCACCACGGACAGAAGAGATAAAAGTAATATCATAGATTATATTCATTATCCAATGCGCATCTTCCCTATCGGACGGCTGGATAAAAACTCCACCGGGCTGATCCTTCTCACGAATGACGGTGATATCGTCAACCGTCTTCTTCGCGCGGAAGGACGCCATGATAAGGAATATGTAGTTACTGTGGATAAGCCTGTCGATGAAGATTTCAAGCGTAAGATGGAGGGCGGTCTTCCGATCCTCAACACGATCACTCTGCCGTGCAAAGTGAAGCTTTCCGGAAAGAATACTTTTCACATCATATTGAACCAGGGCTTGAACCGTCAGATCCGCAGAATGTGTGAATACCTGGGTTATAAAGTCGTCCGCCTCAAACGTATCCGCATCCTCAATCTTTCACTTGGTACACTTCCTGTAGGACAATACCGTGAACTGACGGCAAAAGAAAGAAAGGATCTGTTTTCCATCCTCGAAAAAAACAGAAAATAAAAAGGGCCTCCGACATAGCCGAAGACCCTCTTCATATAGTGAAATTAGAGTTTTGGAGCAAATTCAATTGTTTCCTCATACCGCACATTCTTTGCGACCTTGTGCCGGTCGAGGACATCCGGGCCTCTTTCGATCCCTTTCATATAGAAATCAAGATACAGATGCGTCCGTCCATCGGATTCGATCAGTTCCTGATGCGAACAGTCGTCAAGGTCTTCCGGCATATAAGGAAGACAGGAGAATGAGAACGGATCCATCTTATTCTTCTTGATGGCAAGTCCTTTTATATCATCGAGCTGGAGCAAAAGATACTTCGTATCCGCATGGGCGCCATTCTCGGAAGGACGGGCGTACTCGTGATACAAAGGACTGTCCAGAGATGTGAACCAGCCGATCCTCTGGGATTCCTTACGATCGACATAAGACTCTCCATTACCTCTTCCATACCATCCGATATGCGTACGGGAATCGATCGGGACACGGAATCCGTAACGGACAAGATCAAACTTCGGGACAAACTCAATAGTCGCCATCAGACGTCCGTCGGGCTTTACACGATAGTGAACGAGGATCGGTCCTTTCATACCATTAGATGTATATTTACATATGAGATGGAAGTCTTCTCCATCCATCTCATAGAAGCTTCCGATAAAGCGGATCTCACCCTGGATCGTACGCCAGTCCGTCTCATGAGAGAATACTGTCTGTGAAAGGACATATGATTTGTCCGCACGATCGATATTGGATGCGGCACGGTAGAAGCTTGGTTCCAAAAGACCGTCGAAATACTCTTTTCCTTCGATCTTCACTGAACAAAGACCACCCTCATGACGGCTGAATCCATAGCGCACATGCTTGGTCTGCGCATAAAGGAATGCCGGAGATGTCAGCATCTGTACAGCAGGCTTCTTCTCATCAAGGATCAGGCTGCTCTCCAGCGCCGAAGCATCAATGATCTGAATCGAACCGTCCTCCGCGACGCTTCCCACCGCATCATCTTTTTCATTCGGATCACATACTTCATCCACAAGTACCTGCTGATAGAATGCAAGCTCAAAGCCGGCACGGGCATACAAGGAGTCCTTCTCGAGCGTCAGTCTGATATCCAGAAGCAGTTCTTTACAAACCGCCTGATTATATACTTCCACTGCCTTCGGGTACTGCTGTGCCCAGGCGGATGTCAGAAAATCACCTACTTTGAACGGGAACTGCATCGCGCGGTTTCCCATTGCCGGGATCGGAGGAACAATACCGGATCCGCCGGTAAGGCGAACACCTCCGATAAGTAACTGCCACTTCAGTTCGATCGAAGGAGTCGCACCAAACTGAAGAACATTGTGTACATTCAGGCTGGAAGGATCTTCCGCAGAGGAGAAGATCTTAATTCCTTCGCACTGTTTCTTCACTTCAAAGAATATCGGATGCGGTCTTCTGTTCGCATCGACGATGCCCTGTGCGATAGATACACCGATCTGCTCCGAATATTCGACCAGATCGCCCTGATGGATATACTTAAGATCCATGGTATCTTCTTCTCTTCTCGGTCTCGCAAGTATCGACTCGAAAAGCACTTTATCTTCTTTCAGTTTACTCTTCAGATAACGTCTGTTGACGCACAGATCACACCACTCACCGAAGATCATGCCGGCATTATTCGGGAAAGGCGGCATATCGGAGACCGTTCCGGTCTTGTCGATCTCACAGTACAACGGGCGTTTGGCATCAAAAGCATTGATGCGCTGTTTTACATCAAGATATGCATTTTCTTCAAATCTCTTACCTGTCATCGACCACATGATGATACATGGATGATTGATCAGAGAATATACCGTCTGCGGAAGTACCGCAGCCGCGGACTGAAGGATGACATACATACCGTATTCATCGCACAGATCGAAGAACTTCGAATCCGTCGGATGATGAACGACATAGATCGTATTGATATTCGCGCTCTTCATCATGAGGATATCCTGGCGGAATCTCTCCAGCGGCACGGAAATACCGTCTTCCGGATCAAACTCGTAGTACTTCACGCCATGGATCGGTACAGCAACATCATTTATATGGATGATGCTTTCCGAATATGTGATCGTTCTGAATCCGAAGCGCTGCTTCTTCACGCAGATGACCTCGTCCTTATTATTCCGGACTTCAATGATCAGGTCATACAGATTCGGTGTCTGATCCGTCCAGGGAAGTACGAGCTTGGCATAAAACTCCGTTCCCATGATCTTGACACCTTCCTTGGGAATGGTATCGGAAAGTTCTTTTCGCTGGGAGAGACGATGCTCCGGAAGATTATACAGATCATACTCGTCACGGGCTTCCATAAGCCGGCAGTTGATCGTGACCTGAACATCATACGGAAGATGGTTAAAAAGCTCAACCTCGACATTTAGTCCGGCATCTCTTCTGATTTCCGCATCACTTAGGATCTCTTTCTCACGATCCGTCAGCTGATCGTCATTATCTGACCGGTAAAGGCTCGAAACGAGAGCCGTTTTCGGCACAACGTCCTTGGCCAGTGTATCAGTAAGGAACGAAGAGAAAAGCCGTACGGAAGAGATCTCCACATCCGACTCCGCAATAAGATAAGGAAGGCGGAAAAGCCCCGAGAATCCAAAAGCACCCTGTGCCCGGACATTCTTTTTCAGCCTCCCCTTCTCCATTCTCATATCGAATCTTCTTACCGCAATAGAGATCAGGTTCGCACCTTCATGAAGTGCTTCATTCAGCAGACACTTTGTTGTGGAGAATGTGCTTCGTGAAGAAGAAATATGTTTACCGTTGATACTGATGGAATAGTGTCCGACGATACCATCAGATACGAAATACACGAAACGGTGGATAAACTGCTCCGGAAGATTGACCCAGACACGATAAAGGCCATAGTCATTCGTATTTTCCATACCGGCGTCATCTGCCAGTCTCTGTTGCAGTTTAGAGGTCTTTTTTGAAAGGAGAGCATTCTTCTCATAGACGAGTTCACTCGGATACCCGTAGCCCTGCATCTGCCACACACTGGGTACATTGATCAGATCCCAGGAATCATCATCGAATTCCGGTTCTGTCCAGCTCTCGGGGATATCTTCTTTCGTCCTGGCATGGAAAAAACGCCAGTTCGGAAGATCCAGTTTCCAGACAGAAGACAGACGTCCGAACTCCGGCGGCTGTTTCTCCGCATAGAGTTCATCGATCGAATCATATGGATAGAAATATCCTTGCGCTGGCAGTTGCGTCATGCTTCTCTCCGTTAAAAATCTGCATGAAGATGCAGTTTGTTAACGTTATTGTAGCACGGCGCTGACCCCTTCATGTATCAGAGATATTTCATTTTGAAGAAGTCATGGAAACAATTATGAAGCAGCCTGAAAAATCAGAGGAAAGACAGATCCTTCTTTCTCTTTTTCGCCTTTCTCCAGCGCATCAGTCCCTTAAAGAAATGACCGTTGAACATCATGACGAGGGCATCCATCTGTTCGATCGTGATTTTTCCCATCGAGAAAGAAGCTACCGTACGAAGAGGCATCTCTCTTGTCATAACGATATTCATCCGGCGGAGATGTTCCTGGGTCTCTTTCTTATTTTTCTTTTTGATCCCGTGCATGATACTTCTGTAGAACAGCTTACTCTTCAGATTGCCGTTACGGAGATCCTCCAGTGCGGAGTTCAGAGTAAACTCACCTTTTCCCGGTGCTTTTTCATCTTCGATCGGCTTACCATACACCTCTTCAAACTGTTTCTTATCAAAGATCTTCGTCTGGACGTCCAGATTGTAATACTGCGGGGCTTTCGCAGTATAATCCGGGACTTCGACTTCCGGTCTGGAGGAAGTTACAGTGATCTCACGTACTGCGCGGATATCTCTGGAAGACGCACCGATCTCGATCTTATATGTTCCCGACTCGACATGCCAGTCGCCGATCTGCGTATTGTAATAAGCAAATGCACGCTTATCGAGTTCAAACTCTACTGTTCTTGTCTCACCGCGCTGGATGAATACTTTCTTAAATGCGGCAAGCTGGCGCACCGGCTTATATATCTTCGATTTCGGCGGTGCAATATAGAGCTGGACAGCTTCTTTACCATCAACTTCACTGATATTCGTAATATTGATAGAAACCGTCAGCGGATCCCCTTCTTTGATCTCCGAAGAAGTAAGACTGATATCTCCATAGGAATACGACGAATAAGAAAGGCCGTGTCCAAACGGGAAAAGCACCGGCATGTTCGCCGCATCATAATAGCGGTATCCGACAAAGACGCTCTCGCAATACAGAGACTGCCTGTTCTCGCCAAAATAGAGGTATGTCGGCGTATCTGTCAGCTTAAGAGGGAAAGTTTCCGCCAGTTTTCCGGACGGATTCACTTTTCCGTAAAGGATATCCGCGATACTTCCCGCGCCTTCCTGTCCGGGGAGATATGCCATCAGGATCGATCTGACCTGGGATACCCACGGCATCTCGATCGGAGAACCCGCATAAACGACCACGCAGACATTACTGTTCTTACGGACGACTTCTTCGATCAGCCTGGTATGCGACTTCGGAAGATTCATATGTGTACGGTCAAAAGACTCGGATTCAAAGCTTTCGGGAAGTCCGACAAAGATAACGACCACGTCTTTATTCGCCGCAGCATCCACTGCTGCAGCAAGGAGCTTTTCATCCACTTCCTCGGTCTCCAGAGAGTAACCCGGTTCATAGACAAAATTGCCGCTCGCTTCCGAGAAACCACTGATCGCATCGGTTACATTTGTCGGATGGATATGGGAGCTTCCGCCGCCCTGGTATCTGGTTTGTTTTGCCATCGCACCGAGAACAGCCACACTCTTTCCTTCCTTGATCGGAAGGAGTCCGTCATTTTTAAGGAGCACGGCCGACTCTTCAAATGCCTGCTTTGCAAGCACTCTATGATTAAGATAAGGTGACGATGTCGGTGCCGGCTTATTCATGCCTTTTTCGATAAGTGTCAGGAGGCGCTCGACAGCGCGGTCAAGAAGTGCGACCGGCAGTTTTCCGGACTCGATCGCTTCACAGATCAAGCGGTCACGTTCACCGACAGAAGATGGCATTTCGAGGTCAAGTCCGGCAGCGAGTGCATCAAGACGGTTATTTGTTGCGCCCCAGTCGCTCATAACAACACCGTCAAATCCCCACTCATCCCGAAGGATGTCAGTAAGGAGTCTTCTGTTCTCACAGCAGTAGGTGCCGTTCAACCGGTTATATGCACCCATGACTGTCCATGGTCTTGACTCTTTCACTACCGTTTCAAAAGCGGAAAGATATATCTCACGAAGAGCACGCTCATCCACGATCGAGTCGTTGATAAGACGTGATTTCTCCTGGCTGTTAGCGGCAAAGTGCTTAACGGATGTACCGACGCCCATGCTCTGCACACCTTTGACCCATGCCGCGCCCATCTTTCCGGCGAGGTACGGATCTTCAGAAACATACTCGAAATTTCTTCCGCAGAGAGGAGAACGCTTGATATTGATCGCAGGTCCTAAAACGATGGAAACATCCTGATCGACCGCCTCTTCACCGATGGCACGGCCGATAGCATTCATCAATTCGACATTAAATGAATTCGCGGTCGTAGCTGCCGGCGGGAAGCATGTTGCTTCACGGCTGTCTCCTGCACCGGTCCTTCCTTCTACAGACTCCTGCTTACGAAGTCCGTGAGGGCCATCCGTCATCATGATCGATGGCACATTATTGATCGGCAGTCTTTGTGTGCGCCAGAAATCATATCCGGAACACAAAGAAGCTTTCTGTTTCACAGAGAGTTTACTCATTAAAGAAGAAACAAATTCCGAAGCCATACCTCGTCTCCTCGTCAAGAAATTCTTATTTCGTATCTTTATTATATCACTTGTATAAGGCAAGTGATAATCCCATCAGGCTATTGCTATTCGTTTTCACATTTTGTATAATCTCGAATCATACACATGTTTGAGAGTTGTACATGTGGGGGCGCACTGGTTTCGACGGGGTCGTGGAGACTTGGAAAGCGGGTAGAGGATTCTCGTTGGCCTCTTAAAAAAACGAGAAATGCAAGTAATTGCAAACAACACACAACTCGTAGCTGCTTAATCTAGCTACCATCTCCCCGGTCTATCTGTCGGCCGGACCGGAGATGTCAGATGACAGACCTTACCTGTCGGCAGGTTAAACGGGACCACGCCTTCGGCAAAGCTTTGCGCCGGAGATGTATCTATGAAGCTACCGGAGATCTCTTCCTGTCCGTGGGAACGTGATCCAGGGGAATACTCCAAACACGGACTGCACCCGGAGATGTCCTTGTTGACGTGGTTTCGGACAGGAGTTCGATTCTCCTCGCCTCCACCAGATCACAACCCTGATCTTGATTTGAGATCGGAGTTGTGTTTTTTTATTTTATAACTTGAGTGTGTTTTTTATAAAATATCAGACTACGATATCATCCGCTCTTTCATAAAAGAGGAAAAGATTCTCTGTCATCTGTCCGACTCTGGCCGCCGCCTGCATATTCAGCTGCATATCACCAAGATACGGTCTTGCAGCATCGCCTACTCCGCCAAAGATTTCCGGTGCTTCCTCCAAAGTATCGATGATGATCAGATGTGTCTTCGTCTCATCCTTCGGGAAAAGCATCAGGCCGTACCATGCACGCAGGATACGGGGCTCATTCTTCATATGCTCGCGCAGCGCATCAAAGAGATCCTCGGGGAGATTTTCCTCCTTCGGAACAGCAAGCATTACCGGCTGCTTAGGATCCAGTTTCTGCTCACGGATATGGCTGTTTACCTTTCTCTTATGCAGAGCCAAAGCTTCCAGAAGCTGACGTGTGACTACAAATCCTTCGGTTTTCGGATTGATCAGGAGTCCATCTACAGGAGCCTGCTTGGTGATAATCATAATACGGGCAAAATCGATCGGCTGGATAAGTTTTTCCGGAAGATCATTCATCAGTTCCAGCTCATGGGAATCTGTAAATGCTGCCAGATAATTCTTTCCGTCACTTCCTTTAAGAAGGGCAACTCCGACTTTGGCCTCGTCCCCTTCATTTCCCGGCTGATGCATGCAGGGCGTGAGGAACTTCGCTTCCGTCGCAATATTCTCCACGAGACGGGACATGAATTCTTTATCTTCCTGCAGCCTCTTGGCTTCACGCAGAAGACCGGTAAGATATGGATTCACCGGTTCTGTGGAAGGATCTTCTTCCGAATCCATCGAATTAACAGCGGACAGCACATCATACTTATCCACATCTCCCTGACGAAGGCCTTCCAGAACGACAGAGACGTTTTCTCCGACTTCCGCCTTAGGCATCTTATTCATCAGCGTATCCTCTACACGGAGTGCCGTAGTCTTGATCGCTTTGTTATTCCGTCCGAGAAGGAAGAGCTGCTGTCCGGGTTGAACTGTATCTCCGCGTACATTTCCGATAATGGAAACTTCCGTAGATGTCATCGAGAGGACTTCCTCTACAAGGATCGTAAGAAAAGGATACTTGATCGTTACTTCTCCCTGCTTTTCCTCTTCATTTCTTTCAACCTTATTATTCTTTCTGTCAAACAAACCCATTTTTTAGCATTCCTTTTCCATTATTTGTTTTGGGGTGAATCACCCGAGACTTACTTCTTTTTTAATGATCGTTTCCCACAGTACTTTGATACCATGTTCCACATCGTTTAGCGAATTCGCCTTAATCGGCAGCGAAACAAGCTTTATCTGATACGGATCAAGACCTGCTTCTTTTATATCATCCGTCAGGATGGTAAAAATACCCGTCTGTCTTCCGTAAGGCGGCACATAGATCGCCTGATTTCCTACTTTGAATACCGTTTTATCAAGGGTGATCTCACCGTCATCAATAAGGAACTGCAGATAGTCCGTCGTCTTATTGATAAATGTGTAGTACACACAAAAACGGGTATCAGAGACCTCGAAACGATCGATCACGAACTGAGCACCTTCCGTGTCATACACGATCTCTGAATCTTCAGGTAATTCTTCCGGCTCATAGTGAAAAGCAGCCTCTTCCTGAGGGAACAGATTTACCGGAACATAGTTCAGCTTATTTACCGGGTCGGCAAGGACAGCAGTCTGATCAGACGAAGCAGGCACAGCAAGAAGAAGGAATGAAATACGAGTCGGAACCGTACCATCATACTCTTTAAAGCACTGAATAAAGTTCGTCTCATCCTCTAATACGCTATGCGCATTGATCACATCCGTATAGTACACTCTGTCATTACATTCATTATTAAAGATCGGATTTCGAAGATAAAGTGTATATGCAACGTCCGACTTATTCTCGAACTCTGATTTTACGATATACCCGTCCGGTGTTGCTTCAGAACTGACGATCGTAAAACGGAAAAACTCGTTATCCACGACAGTTGCATTCTCTAAAGGTCCGCTGAAATACCCGTCCACATCATTTGTAAGTCCCAGAGATGTCTGGGTAACAGGTATCGGTGTAGGTGTCGGAAGCGCAACATTCTCAGCAAAGATCTCCCCGTTACTGATAAACTGATCAAGGGATCCCACGTTCATCAGATATTGAAAAGAGGGAGTTGTTTCCGAAGAGGATTCCTCCGTTTCATCTTCTTCCGATGTCTCTTCTTCTGTTTCAGTGGCTTTTTGCTTACGATGAAGCTTACAGGAAGGCAATAACGCAACACAAAGTATGACAGATATAATCGCAATAAGTCTTTGTCTCTTCACTTTGAAGCCTCCGAATCAGAATAAACTGATTTATTTTACCACAAAGACGAGCCTACAACAAATTGATCAGTGCTTCTGCATCGTTGCAACAAATTCGGCGATCGCCTGACAGATCTTAAACTGCTCATTCGCATCCTGAAGTCTGGTTTCATCATCGCTGTTCGTCAGATAACCCATGCGGACCATAAAGGACGGCACCGAGGAAGCCCAGTTAAGACCGGTATAGTTTCCGCTTGCCTTGCATCCGGCAAAAGCACAGCCCGTCTTCGTTTCGATCATCTTTCCGAGCGTCTCTCCCCAGGAAGGAAGCTGCTGTGCATATTTCCCCGAAGAAGGAACGATCACTTCACAGCCGCTGGTCTTTGAATCATTGGCAGCATTGCAGTACAGGCGGATAAAGAGATCCGGATCATGCTCTACAGCAAATTCGGCACGTTCTTTATTGGAGATATCGACATCATTCGTCTCACGGGTAAGGAATACCTCGCATCCGAGAGATTCGAGATAGTCTTTCAGAAGGAGTGCTGTTTCCAGATTGATCTCCGACTCATCTCTTCCGGTGACCGTACCGATAAAACCCTGTGCGGATCTATCCTTGGATCCGCCCATGGAGGATGACATCACTTCAGGTTCCTTGCTGGCTTCCGCCTGATGCCCCGGGTCGATCACCACTTTATATCCGGCAAGTGCCGGTCCGCCTGCCGGGAAAGGTGTCGCCGCAGGAGTCGGGGTCGGTGCCGGTGTTGTTTCTTCGGTAGTCGTACTCTCGGATTCAGGAGAAGTAGTCGTTGTCTGGGATAAAGTAGTAAGAGATGTCACCGAAGTGGAAGTATTCGATGTATCTTTCGACTTGGAAGTAAAATGCGAAACAGCAAAGAAAATACCGGTTCCGATAGCTGCGATCACCAAAATGATCGTGGTTGCCAGACAGATGGATACGAGTCTTCTTCTTGCTTCCAGTTTCGGATCCTTTAATCTTCTTCTGGTATTGTTACCGGGTCTTCCGGGACCGGCACCCTGGGAAGGACGCACAGGAGCTCCCTGCGTCGGACGTGTGGAGGCAGCCGCCGCCGGGCGTCTCGGTTCAGTCTGGACATTCTCGCGTGCAGGCGTTGCTTTCGGAGGTTCATTTGAAGGAGAAGTATTTAATGACTTGGAGGCTCCGGAAGACGGGACACGGCGGATCTCACTCATAAGCGAAGAAAGATCCAGCGCCTGGTTCTGCTCGGGAACCGCTTTATCTCTATTCATCAGATCACTAAGATCCGGGACACCACCATTCGGAGTTCTTTCCGCTCCATGATTCAGTTTGTCATCTTCGCCGTTCATTGCTATTTCCCTTCAAACATAAACTTACATGTTAGATTCTAACACAGCTCATGTAGCAGAGAATTTACAGCTTTGAGTATCCTTTATTACAGATTCACTCTTTTCCGATACGTATTATGACGAAAACAGCATGTAAAAATGTTTTGAATTTTCAAAGAGAATCGTATAAAATTATATTAATTTTTTTATTTAGGGGATGAATCTGTGACTACGAAAGAAGCGATTGTGATCGGACTCGGTATTTCAGGCTGTTCAGCTGCACGCCTGCTTGCCGAATCAGGCTATACGGTCACTTGTTTCGAGGGCGAATCCCACATAGGCGGGTCCTTATTCGAAGAAGTGCGTCCAAATGGTATTCGTGTCCAGTCGCGCGGTCCTTCTGTATTTCATACCGATAACGAGAAAGTATATCAGTTCATCAAGCGCTTCGGTGCTTTCTTTCCGTATAACCACCGGGTCTTTCTATCGTATCAGAATAAGATCGTTCCTCTTCCTCTCAATGCAAATTCACTTCAGGTGATCTTCGGAAACAGACAGTCTGATGCTCTTCTCTCCAGGCTTTCCGCCGCTTTTCCGGGAATAAAGCGCATATCTGTCGATCGTCTTATTGATTCTCACGATGCGAAACTGATCGATCTCGGACGGTTCATTATCGAGAATATCCTTATCCAGAACATAAACAGGAAAGACGGAAGTTCTTTTATACCTGCGGATGATTCTTATACCAATGATGCATATGTCGATATCGGAAACGATGACTGCTACTATACCGACAGCATCCAGGCCATGCCGATGCAGGGCTTTATGTCGATCATGGAACACATGATCGATCACCCGGCGATCAGCGTTTACCTGAACTCAGACGCGCTTTCACGTATCGCTGTGCATCAGGACAATTCAACGATACTCTTTGACGGAGTCCCCTTCAAGGGACCGATCATTTACACTCCGTCTCTGGATAAATTCTTTCACTATCGTCTGGGCGCACTTCCCTACCGCACTTGCCGGGTCTCCTTCCGGGATGTTGATACGGATTTCCAGAATGAATGCGCTGTATTACTTACACCGAAAAATAAAGAAACCATCCGTATCACGGAAAGCAAATACATGACACTGCAGGATATCAGCGGACAGACCAGTCTTATGCTGGAATCTCCATATGTATCTTTTACCAAAGGGATCTCAGAGCCATTTGAGCCGGTGATCAATGACGAAAGCAGGGAATTATATAATCAGTATCTGCGCCTGGCAAAAGAATGTCCTTCTCTTCACCTTTTAGGCCGTTTCGCATGTTTCCGGAATCTCTCGATCGCAGAGAGTATCGAGCAGGCGATCGATACCGTCACAGGTATCTGATATTACTCTTCAGATTCCAGCGTATATACCGAGATCGGAATATCCTCCGGACGCTGCATTACCACACGGAAGTACACTCTCTCATCGCACTTCACATTGACCTTGAGTCGGACAGAACCGGTCGTTTCCACATTTGCCATATCCACATATGCAGACAGATCAGATGCCGTAAGGTTCTCGACAACGTTCTTACGTCCGACGATACGTACGGTGACATTCTGAATCGGATACTGTGAAGACAGATTCTTCTCTGTCATCACGTCAGAATTCTCGTATTGAAGTTGAAGCGTAAATGTCTTCTCTGTGACCGGGTTGGTCGTAACCTGAATATACATCCACAGCATAAGCGAGAAAACAAACGAGATCAGAAGCAGAAGCGGACTTGCCGAGCGCTTTTTCTTCTTCGCCTTATTCATCTTTCTTGCAACAGACGGGACGGTCTCATCATCACGTTCATCATCCGAGGCATCTCTGGATGATGCCGCAACAGAAAACGCAGTGACCGGTTCTGCGGCAGAAGCTGCGACAGCCACATTCTTCTTCCCGTTTTTCTTATTATGTTTCTTGCTTCTGATCGCATGCTTGTTTGTAGATCCCGAAGTAATACCGAGAAGATAGAACAGATTCTTTCTGAGGTCCTGGCCGTCTTTCATCTCGTAAAGGGTCCCATCAACGGCAACAGAGATCGTTCCTCTTTCCTCCGATACAACAACTGCGATCGTATCACCGATCTCACTGGCGCCGACCGCCGCTCTGTGTCTGGTTCCGTAACGCTCGATCATATGAAGTGTCTCGGACAGCGGAACATGGCATCTTGCAGCGATGATCCTTCCGTCACGGATCAAAAGGGCACCATCATGCATCGGAGAACCTTTATAAAATATCGACTGAAGCATCGAATTCGTAACGGAGGAATCAAGTCGTACCACATTCTCCTGCTTAAGAAGCTCAGACAGCTTTGTCGATCTTTCGAGGAGCATGATCGCTCCTGTATAGGTCTTGCTCATTTCCGTACAAGCCTTGACGATCTCATCGACCATCGTCACATATTTCAGCTGCTCATCGGAATCGTCATTCAGGATCACATTCGAAAATGACGAGAAAGATTTAAGACCTACAGTCTCCAGCGCATGACGGAGTTCCGGCTGGAAGATAACAACAAACAGGATCGCTATGATATAAAGGAGTTTGTTAAAGATATATCCGACCATCTCCAGTCCGAGGAAGCTGCATACCAGAACAAATGCCAGTATAAGAAGTACACCTTTCAGCAGCTGCCATGCACGGGTATCACGGATAATACGGAGAATATTGTAAAGAACGAATGTGACCAGAAGAATATCGATGACGTAACGGACAAGATCCAGCGGTCCGCCAAAGAACATGTAACCGCTGTCCAGACTGGAAAAGACTTCACGGATAAAATCTGTGAAATTCTCGAACATGACGCATCCCCTCCTGATCAATTCTATTTATTATAGCACATTCATCTCAGATATGGCGAGACACATAAGAAACAGAAAATCAGGGAGTATCACACTTCTCCGATATCTTTTTTCAGAGACGGCATATCGGCGATACCGATCGTTCTTGCTGATATAGAGATCCTTCCCTCCGCTTCCATCAGCGAAAGTTCTCTGGAGAAACTCGGTCTCGGGATCGCCAGAAGCTTGGATATCACTTCTTTTGACACAGGAAGGACAACACGATCTCCTCCCTGTTCTTCCGCCAGCGTCAGCAAATAGTATGCGATCTTCTGACGTACGGTCTTCTGCGAAAGGATCGTGATCATCTGCTTAAGCGAACGGAATCTTTTCGCGATGACCTGATGGAAATTTTCTCTTATTTCAGGGAAAGACTCCATAAGACAAAAGAGCTGTTCTGTCGGGACACAGAAGATCTCCACTTCTGAAACGGCTTCCAGCGCAGATGCATACTTATTTTCTTCGGAGTACAGAAGTTCCTCTCCGAAGCAATCCCCAGGATGCAAAAGACAGATAGTAGAGTAATCTCCTGCCGGAGTATATTTCTGTTCCGCAGCAGATCCGGCCATCAGGAGAAAAAGTCCCTTGCACTCATCTCCTTCCGAAACGATAAGATCACCACGGTGCCACTTACGGAGCCGGCCGGCTGATTTCAGTGCATTTTCCGCTTCTTCACCGAGACCGGAAAACAGAAGAGGTATCATACTATCTTCATTTTTCATATACAAGATTTCCCTTCACAAAGACTTTTTGCACATTGTATTCATTATCGAGCGCAACCAGATCCGCGTATTTTCCAATCTCGATCGAACCTGTCTCATGATCTATATTAAGCACTCTCGCCGGATTCAGAGTACATGCTCGAAGCGCAGTTTCAAACGGGATCTTAAGATCCAGGAGATTTCTGAACTCCGCATAAATGTCGGTGGTGGATCCGGCAAGTCTCCCGCCTCCGAAGTCCGTCCTGCCATTTTTCACACGGACCATCGTACCGCCCAGATCATACTCTCCGTCAGGCATCCCGGCGGCACGCATCGCATCCGACACAACGACCGCTCTTCTGTCCCCCAGGACAGCAAAAGCGATCTTCAGGACAGCCGGATGGACATGAAGTCCATCACATATCAGTTCACAGGTCACAGAAGGATCTTCAAGAAGGGCGCCTACACAGCCCGGCGCGTGATGGGACAGCGGCTCCATCGCATTAAATAGATGCGTCCCGTGTGAAAGTCCGAGATCGATCGCCTGTCTGCAAACATCATAAGATGCAGCAGTATGTGCCGCCGATAAGACGTATTTTTCTTTCATTTCCGATATAAAAGCACTTGCACCTTCAAGTTCCGGTGCTATATCGATGATCGAGATCAGATCTTCAGGAAGATCTTTAAGGATCTCTTTTATAAACTCGCAAGAAGGATCCTGCGCAAACTCCGTATTCTGTACTCCGCATTTCTGTTTGGATAAAAACGGTCCCTCGAGACGAACACCCAGCATCCTTGCGCCCGGAGGCGCTTCTTTTCGGAAAGCCTCGGCTGCATGAAGCGCACCGGTCAGTTTTTCCTTCGGGATCATCATAGTCGTCGGGCAAAAAGATGTCACACCTTTTTCTGCCAGATATAAGGAGATCTTTTTAAGGCCTTCCACCTCGCCATCAGAAGTATCCGCTCCGAGCGCACCATGGATATGCAGGTCGATAAAACCGGGGATCAGTATCATCCCCGAAAGGTCAAGATCCTCATCTGAGGAAGATTCGGAAACACTACTCTCATGGACAGATACTATCCTGCCTTCTTCTATGATCAACGTCCTGTTCTTCTGAAGTGAAAAGGATGGATCCACAATATCCGCATGAGTCAGCCGCATATGTATGTTTTTCCTCCCGATTGAGCCCTTTTTCCATCTGTTTTTCATTTTACATCGAAAATATCTTTTACATCAACTGATCAAAAAGTGCCTTGCGCATCGCAAACATGGCATATTTCTTTACGAAAAGGGACATTTTTGGCTTTTTCGGAAAATCCTTGCCCCACAAAGAAAAAAAGGGACTATAATCAGAGTCAGAAAATTATATGTTGATATAGGAGGATAATTATGTTCCCAGAAATTTCGGTTACTAAGACAACCTCACCAAGACAGAAACCGCAGGCGGGTCAGCCGCTGCCTTTCGGACACATCTTCTCCGACCACATGTTCGTCATGGACTATGTTGAAGGTCAGGGATGGATCAATCCGAGGATCGTTCCGTATGGTCCTTTTGAGATCGAGCCTTCTGCTATGGTATTCCACTATGGTCAGGCTGTATTTGAAGGTCTTAAAGCTTATAAGTGCGAAGATGGTTCCATCAACCTGTTCCGTCCGGCTTGCAACTTCGAGCGTATGAATAACAGTAACGACCGTCTCGTTATCCCGAAGGTCGATGTTGACTTCTGCGTACATGCTACAAAGAAGCTCGTCGAGCTCGACAAAGACTGGATCCCTTCCGGTAAGGGCGAGTCCATGTACATCCGTCCGTTCGTTATCGCTACTGACCCGTACCTCGG